>CESJ01030954.1_pt1 | contig 27589 bp, 18 predicted proteins | sample 356311 | NCBI WGS metagenome assembly CESJ01 (sample SAMEA2621487, study PRJEB7988) | marine metagenome | biome: marine biome (ENVO:00000447); feature: surface water layer (ENVO:00002042); material: "saline water (ENVO:00002010), including plankton (ENVO:xxxxxxxx)" | depth 5 m
AATTTTTTTGACAAAAAATTTATTGATATTATTGAACAATACAATCCTAATTTAATAGTCTTGGCAGGTTTTTTATGGAAAATACCAGAATTTATAATTAATAAATATCCTAATCAAATAATAAATATCCATCCATCATTACTTCCTAAATACGGAGGTAAGGGTATGTACGGTTTAAATGTCCATGAAGCTGTTATAAAAAATAAAGAAAAAAAAACTGGAATATCTATACATTTAGTTAATCAAAATTACGATGAGGGAAATATAATTTTTCAATCCCAAATAAATATTTCGCATGATGATACAATAAATAGTATTGCTAGTAAAGTCCAATTATTAGAAAAAGAACACTTCCCAAGAGTTATTGAAGAATACTTATTAAAATTACAATGAAAAAAATAAAAATATATACAGATGGATCTTCAAGAGGTAATCCAGGGCCAGGAGGATATGGAGTAATTTTAGAATCAGATATTTATTACAAAGAGATTTCAGGAGGATTTGAAAAAACAACAAATAATAGAATGGAGCTATTAGCAGTAATTGTTGGCTTAGAAGCCCTGAAAATAACACCTTCAGATGTACAAGTTTATTCAGATTCAAAATATGTAATTGATGCAGTTTTAAAAAAGTGGTTATTTAAGTGGGAGAAAAAAAAATTCATGGATAAAAAAAATCCGGATTTGTGGAAAAGATTTCTTCAAATTTACAGAAAACACAATGTTGATTTTCAATGGGTTAAGGGGCATAGCAATCATTTACAAAATGAAAAATGTGATTACTTAGCTGTGCAAGCAGCATTGGGAAATAAATTAGACAAGGATGAATTTTATGAACAATCATAAAATGATAAATAAAGTTCGTTATGAACTGAAGTAAGTTTTCTATTTTTGTTTTATGAGTAAAAAATTATTAGTCGTAGGAACGATGGCATATGATGCTATTGAAACTCCATTTGGAAAAGTTGAACACATTCTAGGGGGAGCTGCAACATATATAGCTTTTGCCGCTTCAAATTTTGATATTAATATTGGAATTGTTTCAGTTGTTGGAGAAGATTTTAAGGCTGAAGATTTAAAATTGTTAACCGATAGAAAAGTTGATATTTCAGGAGTTGAAATTGTAAAAGGAGGAAAAACATTTTTTTGGAGAGGAAAATATCATGAAAATATTAATAAAAGAGATACTCTAGACACTCAGCTTAACGTTTTAGAAAATTTTGTACCAAAAGTTTCTGATGTGTTTAATAACTCTAAAATACTTCTTCTTGGCAATCTTCATCCAGGAGTTCAATTAGCAGCTTTAAAACAAATGAAATTCAAGCCTGAGATAGTCATCCTTGATTCAATGAATTTTTGGATGGATAACTTTCGTTCAATTTTAGATAAAGTAATCAGATTAATTGATGTTTTATGTATTAATGACGAAGAAGCACTTCAATTAACCGAACAAAATTCTATTAGAAATGCTGCTGTCATAATTCAAAATATGGGACCAAAATATGTTATTATAAAAAAAGGAGAACATGGAGCAATGTTATTTCACCATGATGAGGTTTTTACTGTGCCTGCTTTTCCTTTAAAAGAGGTGAAGGATCCAACAGGAGCTGGAGATAGTTTTGCCGGTGGATTTGCAGGATATCTTGCCGAACAATCAGACACATCTTTTGAAAGCATGAAAACTGCCCTAATTTATGCGTCTGCAATGGCTTCTTTTACTGTAGAAGAATTTGGTACTGAAAATTTACAAAAAGTAAATAATTTGAATCTGAAAAAACGTATCAAAGAATTTGAAAATTTAATAAAATCCAAAACACTAAATACTCCTGAGTTATGAGTGATGCTATTAAACATGAATGTGGAATTGCTTTACTTCACCTAAAAAAACCTTTAAGTTATTTTAAAGAAAAATACGGTACAGCTTTGTATGGAATAAATAAAATGTATCTGATGATGGAGAAGCAGCACAACAGAGGTCAGGATGGTGCTGGTTTTTCTAGTATAAAACTAGATCTTCCCCCAGGACAAAGATATATAAGTCGCGTAAGATCAAATAATAATGAGCCTATTCAAGATATATTCAAGAGAATTAATGAGAGAATTGTTTCTGAGATAAAATTAAACAGTGACCTACTCAATAAACCAGAAGATTTAAAATTAAAGGTCCCATATGTTGGTGAAATAATGCTTGGCCATGTTAGGTATGGAACATTTGGGAAAAATACAATTGAAAGTGTTCAACCATTACTGAGACAAAACAATTGGAAACATAGAAATTTAATTATAGCAGGGAATTTCAATATGACTAATGTTTCCGAACTCTTTGACAACCTTGTTGATCTTGGTCAGCATCCAAAAGAAAAATCTGACACAATAACTGTAATGGAAAAAATAGGTCATTTTTTAGATGATGCGGTTGCAAAAATATATAAGAAATTAAAAAAAGAGGGCTATACTAAGGCTGAGACTACTCCTCTAATTGCGTCAAGACTAGACATGTCAAAAGTTTTATTAAAGGCTTCCAAAAATTGGGATGGGGGTTACGCAATAGCTGGTATGTTAGGGCACGGAGATTCTTTTGTTTTAAGAGATCCCGCTGGTATAAGACCAACATATTTTTATGAAGATGAGGAGTTTGTTGCAGTTGCGTCAGAAAGGCCTGTAATACAGACTGTATTTAATGTTCCCTTTTCTAAAGTTAAGGAGCTAGATCCAGGACATGCTATAATTACCAAAATAGGAGAAAATTCAAAAATCATAAAAATATTAGATAAATTACCTAAAAAATCATGTTCATTCGAAAGAATCTATTTTTCAAGGGGGAGTGATGCTGAAATATATAAAGAACGTAAATCCCTTGGAAGAAAAATTTTTCCAGAGGTTTTAAAAAGTATTGATTCAGATCTTAAAAACACTGTTTTTTCATTTATTCCAAATACAGCTGAAACATCTTTTTATGGCATGGTAGATGCTGCTCAAGAGTATATAAAAAATGAACTTTTAAACGCGATTTCAAAGGGTTCAAGTCCTGACACTTTAAAAGCACTTGCATCTGTTAAGCCTCGGATTGAAAAAATAGCTATAAAAGATGCAAAACTAAGGACTTTTATAACTGAAGATTCAAGTAGAGATGATTTGGTTGCTCATGTTTATGATATAACTTATGGTGTTATTAAACCTTCTGATAATCTTGTCATTATAGATGACAGTATAGTTAGGGGGACAACTTTAGAGAAAAGTATTCTTAAGATGCTTGATCGTCTTGAGCCAAAAAAAATAATTATTGTTTCAAGTGCGCCTCAAATTCGATACCCAGACTGTTACGGAATAGATATGTCGAAATTAGAAGATTTTATTGCTTTCAAAGCGGCAATTGCTTTGCATGAAGATAATGGCACAAAAATAAGTATGCTAGAATCAATATATAAAAAGTGTAAAAATTCAATAACTCATAACACTCAAGAGAGCGAGAACTTTGTTAAAGATTTATACAAGCCTTTTACTGCCAATCAAATATCTAATAAAATAGCAGAGTTGCTTTCTGGCAACACTTTGAAATCGGAGCTTAAAATTATTTACCAATCAATTAAAAATCTACATGCCTCTTGTCCCTCACACACAGGAGATTGGTATTTTTCAGGAGACTACCCAACACCTGGAGGAAATAAAGTCGTAAACAGAGCTTTTATTAACTTTTATGAAGGCAAATCAAAGAGGGCTTATTAGGCCTTTGTAATGTTTTAAAATCTAGGATTTAAGATCGTAGGACTTAGATACATTCTCCCAATTGATCACATTAAAAAAAGCATTGATATAATCTGGTCTTCGATTTTGATAATTAAGATAATATGCGTGTTCCCAAACATCTAACCCTAAAATAGGATAACCTCCACATCCAACACCCGGCATTAGAGGGTTGTCTTGGTTTGGAGAAGAACAAACTTCAACTTTTCCACCAGTATGAACACATAACCAAGCCCATCCAGATCCAAAACGAGTTGCTGCTGCTTTTGAAAATTCATCTTTAAATGAATCAAATGAACCAAAAGCTGAATTAATAGCATCTAATAATTTACCTGATGATAAGCCTCCACCATTTGGACTCATACTTTCCCAAAATAAACAGTGGTTAAAATATCCACCTCCGTTATTTCTTAGAGCTGCATTATCCATATCTATATTTTTAAGAATTTCTTCAATAGATTTATCCTCAAGATCAGTTCCTTCAATTGAAGCGTTAAGTTTTGCAGTATATGCGTTGTGGTGTTTACCGTGATGTATTTCCATTGTTTTTGTATCAATGTTTGGTTCTAGTGCATTGTTTGAATATGGTAAAGCTGGTAATGTAAATGCCATGGGTTTTATTTTAAAGTTCATGCTAAAATATAATTTCTTTTTCTTATTTGGGTTTTTTTGACATAAAGAAACTCTTACATTTATATGTTATTTAATAATAAATGGTTAAACCTTCATTTAATTTAATAAATGCTTCAGCAGGGTCAGGAAAAACCTATACTCTTGTTTTTAACTATTTACAAGAACTACTTTCAAATTCAAATGAAGATCATTTTAGGAGTCTTTTAGCTTTAACTTTTACCAATAAGGCTGTTAATGAGATGAAAACTAGAATAATTAAAACTCTATATGATTTCATTAAAAAAGAGGATTCCAAAATGAGATATGAAATCTCCAAAAAAATAAATATTGAAGAATTAGAACTTCGAAAAAAATCAGAAAGAGTTTTAAAAAATATATTATATGACTATGCTGGTTTTGATATCCTTACTCTTGACACTTTTACACATAGAATAGTTAGGACATTTGCATACGATCTTAGATTACCAAAATCATTTGAGGTAGTAGTTGAGCAAAATGAAATACTTAAAGAGATAGTACAAATAATAATTAGCCAAGTTGGAATTGAAAAAGAAATCACAAAATCACTAGTCGACTTTGTTCATTATAAAATTGATAATAAAAATAAAGAATCCATAAATGATGGTTTGCTTGAAGTGGCAAAACTTATTTTAAACGAAAATGATAGATACTTTCTTAAAAAATTAAGAAATAATTCTTTAGAAGATTATAGAAAAACTCAAGAAATATTAAATAAAATTAAATCTAAAGAATCTGAAAACGCAAAATTGATTGCAACTAAAATATTAAAAAAAATAGCATCAAATGGCTTGGATGAATCTATTTTTTCTCGAGGATCTGTAACTAAACATTTTTCTTTAATAGTTGAAAATAAATTTGAAGGAATTTATTTAAATAAGTTAGAAAAGAATCTTTCTGAAGGCTCAAGAGTGATTAAAAAAACTGATAATCCTAAAGAGCTATTAATGATTGCTGAAAACATGATTCCTGAAATTTATCAATCTTATTTAAAAGCCAAAAAATCTATTTTAAGATTTACTTTAATTAATGAGCTAAATAAGCAATGGACGCCACTATCTCTTATGGCGGAGATGGAGAAAGTTCTAAATATATATCAAATAGAGGAAAAAAAAATGTTAATTAGTCAGTTCAATGAAAAAATATCTGAAGTCGTTCAAGAATATGATGCTCCATTTATTTATGAACGAATAGGAGAAAAATATAAACACTTTTTTATTGACGAATTTCAGGATACTTCAAAGTTACAATGGTCTAACTTAAAACCACTTCTTCAACACGCATTAGAGAGTGGAGATGTTAATGGCAGCTCTAGTTCAGTTTTTTTAGTAGGAGATCCTAAACAAGCAATTTATAGATGGAGGGGAGGAGATGTTCAAATGTTTTTAGAGCTTTTAAGTAATAAGAACTTTAATCAAACTCAAATTAATACTAGTTCCTTGCCTAAAAATTATCGAAGTCTAGACAACATAATTGAATTTAATAATTCTTTTATAAAAGGAGCATTAGAATCAATATCAGATTTAAATTATCGTTCTTTTTATCAAGAATCTTTTTACCAAAAAAACAACAATTCTCCTGGAGGAAAAATAGAGATTCATTTTACTGAAAACAAGATGGATTCAGTTCATATTCAAAAAACTATAGAGGCTTTGTTAGAAGCCAAAAAAAATGGTTTTTCCTGGGGTTCAATGGCGATTTTAGTTAGAAAGAAAAAACAAGCAATAGCGGTTTTTGAATCAATCTCAAATACTGAAATTCCAATAGTTTCATCAGAATCACTTTTACTTATAAAATCATCTTCAATAAAACTTATACTTTCAGTTTTAAGATTAAATATTCAACCTGAAAACTCAATTGAAAGAATTAATATTTGTAAATTTTTTCTAAAAAAAAATAAAAAAAATGAAAAACATCATGAAATTTTAAAGCAATCTTTAGAAGGCTCTTTATTTGACTTTACAGCTTTTTTAGATTTAAAGTTTGGACATTCATTTGATCCAAAAGCTATTCAAAATTCAAATATTTATGAATTAATTGAAACTCTTATTTTAAGTTTAGGTTTGTTAAATAATTTTGATACTTATCTTGAATTCTTTTTAGATTACTGCTATGATTTTTCTATACAATCCAAAAGTAATGTATATAATTTTATAAAAAAATGGGAAATAGATTCAGAAAAAATGACAATCCCATTACCTGAGGACAATAAAGCTGTTAGGATTATGACTATTCATGTTGCTAAAGGTTTAGAATTTCCTTTAGTCATATTGCCATTTTTTTATTCAGATTTTCAACCTGATTCGAGATTAAAAAGACAGACATGGTATCCAATTGAATTTAATGAATCAAAAATTGATTTTGGTAGAATTAATTTTTCGTCAAGACTAGAGACTTATGGTGTAGAAGGAAAAAAAATATCAGATAATGATAAAAGAGAAAATGAATTAGATGCTTTCAACACTTTATATGTTGCTTTAACTAGGGCTTCACACAAAATAGTTGCAATAACAACTCTGTTTGAAAAGCCAAAAAATAAAAAAAATTATGCACAGTTACTAATTGATTATGTTTTGAATCAAAATTCAAAACCAAATCTAAATACTCCATTTATTTATGGGGTCAAAGAATGTAAATTCAAAGAAATTGCTTGCGATGAAACCGAAAATCAGGTATTTAAGCCTATAATTAGCTTTAATTGGAAAAATTTTATAAAAAATGACAAATACTCAGTGATCAGCAAAACTTTTTCAAAAGGTATTTTAATTCATAAATTATTATCAAAAATTAATTTCGAATCGGACATAGATTCAGCAATTGAAACATCTGTTCAAGAGGGACTTTTTAATTTAGATGAAAAATATAGTTATAGAGAACTACTAAAAAAAATCATTAATCATAAGAAATTAAATTATGTTTTTAAACAAGGTAATATTGTTTATACTGAAAAAGAAATACTTATACCTAAAACTGGAATTATTAGACTTGATAGAATAGTTATAACCAATACATCCTGTGTTTTAATTGATTATAAAACTGGAGATCGAAAGCAAGAAGATAAAACTCAAATCATCAATTATTCTAAACATTTAGAATCAATAGTAAGTCTTCCAATAGAAAGTTTTTTGGTTTATATCAAAGACAATATTGAGGTTGAAAAAGTTATTAATCACCAAAAACAATCAAAGCTCTGAAATGATCAATTTTTTAGATTTTGTAGCGGATAATATTATAAATGATAATTATGATTTTCAGGATATAAAAATAATTTTACCAAGTAATAGATCTTCTTTGTTTCTAAGAAACAAACTAATTCAAAAAATAAAAAAGCCATCAATTTCTCCAGAAATTATTAGTATATCTGAATTCATTAATGATCTCTCTGGAATTAATAGAATTGAAAATACGTCTGTTGTTTTTGAATTGTATTTAATTTACTGTAAAATAACTTCAAAAAGTGATCAGCAAAACTTTGATGAATTTATGGGATGGGCTCCAGTTTTAATTAATGATTTTAATTTAATTGACAGCTATTTAGTTGATTCAAACGCTATATTTTCAACTATGTTATCTACGCAAGAAATTAAAGACTGGGCTCAGTCAAATAATCCAGATTCACCAACAACTAACACAAAAAATTTTTGGAAAAACATACCAGAACTTTATTCTTCATTAAATAATAAGTTTATTAAAGATGGAATTGGAACAACTGGAATGCAGTTTAGAGAAGCGATCAAGCATCTTGAATTATATTTATCGCAAAACAAGAAATTTCACTATTTCATTGGGTTTAATATGCTAAACACAACAGAAAGTAATATTATTCAGGAATTTATTTCTCAAAAAAAAGGAAAAGTTTTTTGGGATCTGGATAAGGAACTTTATAATGATAAAAAGCATTCAGCAGGCAAATTCATTAGATCTTACTATAAAGAATGGAAATGTTTAAGAAATCAAACTCCAGAAGGATTATCATCGAATTTTAAAAAAAGTAAAATATTTAATTTTATTGAGACATCAAATAAAATAAGTCAAGCAAAATATGTTGGAAAAATAATTAACGATTGGAAATCTAAAGATGTAAACGGAAAAAAAGGGGTAGTCTTGGGAGATGACAAAATACTTCCTGCTGTTCTTTCAGGAATAAATTTAGATACAAGTCATTGGAATGTCACAATGGGTCTATCTATTAATAATTCATCATTAGTCTCCATTTTAGATATGATTTTTGAAATGCACATAAATACTATTCAAGAAAACTATTTTTATGAAGATGTATTTTCGATATTAAATGACAGTATTGTAAAAAATCAACTTAAAAAAGAAAAAATAAATTTTAATATCTTGATTAAGAGTCTAGAAAAATCGAATTATACCTCCTTCCCAACTCATAAACTTTATTCAAGTGAAACTTCATTTCAATATATTTTATTTAAACCTATTAGTTCTTGTTCAGATTTATTACAAAAATTAAAACTCCTGATTAAATATCTAGAAGAAAGAAGTCAGCTTATTGAAGATGACAATTACTATCTAAATGAGTTAAATTTAATTCAAAAAGTTATAAAAAAGCTTCTAAATTATACAGATCAAATTAAAAATATACCCTTAAAAGTGCTTTTCTTACTTTATAAAGAAGCTATCAAAGAACAAAAAATAAATTTCTTTGGAGATACTAGTTCTGACATACAAATAATGAGTCTGCCAGAAACAAAATTGATAGATTTTGATTCTGTAATCATAACAAATGTGAATGAAGGTATCTTGCCTAAAGGTAAATCTAATGATAGTTTTTTGCCTTTTGATGTAAAAAAGTATTTTCAACTTCCAACCTTTTTAGAACAGGATGCTAAGTATGCCTATCAATTTTATAGGCTAATTCAAAATTCAAATAATATTTATTTATTATATAGTTTGAGTGATAAGGGGCTTGGAGGTTCTGAAAAAAGCAGATTTATTTATCAATTAGAGTATTTTAAAAAGTCGAATCACATTCTAAATTTTATTAAATTAAAATCATCTTTTAAAAACAATTCTCAATTTAAAGTTGATAAATCAAAGGAGGTAATAGAGATATTAAAGTCAATAGTAAAAAAAGGACTTTCACCCTCAGCAATAACAAGTTTTATGATTAATCCTTTGCAATTTTATTATCAGAGAATTTTAAAAATAAGAGAATTTGGAAAATTATTACCTGAAATAGAACCAAGAGATAAAGGAAATGTAGTTCATGAAACATTGGAAGAGATTTATAAGCCCTACATCTCTAAAGAGATTGAAGTTGGTAATTATGATTTAATGATTAAAGAACTACCTGCTGTTTTAGACAAAAAGTATAAATTAATTTATGGAGGGGATCCTAATCGAAAAGGACACAACTATTTAATTTATGAGGAACTAAAAAAACAATGTAAAGAATTTTTGGTAATGGAGAAGTCTTTAATTAAAAAAGGAAATAAATTAAAAATTTTATCATTAGAGAAAAAAATTGAATATGATTTAAACTTTAAAGAATTGCCTTTCCCAATTAAAATAATTGGAACAATTGATAGAGTCGATGAATGGAATGGTCAATTAAGAATTTTAGATTATAAAACTGGTTCCGTAAAGGCCGAAAAGTTAAAATTTTTTCAAAATTTCTCTTTTCATGAACTTGATAATAAAAAAAGCATGGAGTTCTCTCCCCTTTTTCAACTACTTCTCTATTCATATGTTTACTTTAATCAAAACTCTTATAAACCTATAATAGCAGGAATTATTCCAATAAAGACCCCTAAAGACTACCTGTTACCTGTAACTTTATCAAATGATAAGGAAAGTGATCATCAATTATCGAAAGACAGTTTTGATCAATTTGAAACTGAATTAAAAAGAGTAATTGAAAAATTATTTGACAAAAACAAACCTTTTGTAGCGGGTGATTCAGAATAATTTTTTATAATAGCAATATATATCCTGTAAATGGAAAATAAAAAGAAAATAAACAAACGTTTCGATAAGCTAGACACTGATAATGACGGAGTTATTTCAGAAGAGGAATATGCTGCAGCTGCAGCAAAAGATAAGGGTGTTGATAAAGAAGATCTAAACTGGTTTTTAAGGTTAATTACTGTTGGAGATCGATTTTCTTATGGAGATTTTTTTGATAGAGCTAAAAAAGGATTTGTAGAGTTTTTAATTGTATTTTTTGGTGTTTTAGTGTCATTTGGAGTTGAAGAAAAAGGTGGAGACTTCGAGAATAGAGAGTGGAATATAGAGAATTTAAGAAATCTAAAAAGAGAGATGGATTCTATCACTGTTTATACTAATGATTTCTTAGCTATGCAAGAATATATTATTGAGAAATATCAAGGTATATATGATAAATGGGATGATCCAGGACCAAATATTTTTGTTGAGGTTTATGGCCCAGGAGACTACGAATTTCCTTTAAAACAGTATACAAATAGAAATCCATTTAACCCTCCTAGAGTTGTATATGAGGCAATTAAGTTAGATGGAACTTTCAGATTCCTAGGTTCTGAAATCGGACGTCTGGTTAATAATACTTATGATGGTACAGAACTAAAATACTTGATGATAAATACAGATAAAGAAGATGAGGTTTTTACTTCAAATTTTAATATTAGAGTATCAAACAAATGGGTATATGATTTAGAAAAAGTCGATTTTGATTCTCCTCAATTTTGGGTTACAAATCAACAATACATTTTAGATGATCAATATGTTAAATATAACCTGTTCAAACGTATTGAGCTATGGGAGCAAATTGTTGGACAACTTAATGTGTATTTAAAAACTATAGAAACAAGTGTTAAGCGAATAAATGAGGAAATAGAAGAAAAAGATGGAGAGTTTACAATTGTTTATTGGGTTTTCTAAAGTAATCCTCAACCAATCCGGCACTTATTTTTCCTGAAATTAAAGATGGAGGAACTCCTGGTCCTGGAACTGTTAATTGGCCTGAAAAGTATAAGCCTTTAACTTTTTTACTCTCTAACTTAGGCCTTAAAAAGGCGGTTTGAAAAAGTGTCATAGCCATTCCGTAAGCATTACCTTTATATGAGTTATATTCTGATATAAAATCATTTATACAGAATGATTCTTTAAATAAGATATGTTTTTTAATTGATTGTCCTGTTCTTTCTTCAATACGGTTTATTACAATATCAAAATATTTTTTTCTTAAATCTGAATTATCCTCAAGTCCAGGGGCTAGGGGAATTAAAATAAAACAAGCTTCTTTATCAGGAGGTGCCATTGAAGGATCAGATTTAGAAGGAAAATTTGCATAGAACAAAGGATCATCTGGCCATTTAGGATCATCATATATTTCTGATGCGTGTTTGTCAAAATCGACATCAAAAAATAAAGTGTGGTGTGCAACATCACTTACTTTTTTATCTAAACCTATGTAAAATAAAAGTGAAGAGGGGGCAAAGGTTTTCTTACTCCAATACTTTTCACTGTAACCTCTAAATTTTGAATCTAATAGTGTTTCTGTGTGATGATAGTCTGCACCGCTTAGAATAGCATCAGACTCATGTTTAGCTCCTTTAATCACAACGCCTCTAGCTTTTCCATTTTCAGTAATGATTTTATCAACTGAAGAGTTTATTTGAAACTCAACACCTAAAGATTTTGCTAAACTTACCATCCCATCAACAACAGAATACATACCCCCTTTAGGATGCCAGGTTCCTTGACCGTAATCTACAAAATTCATGAAATTATAAAATGCTGGAGTATCCTTTGGTTTTGCACCCAGGAATAAAGCGGGAAATTGAAGCAACTGTCTTAATTTAGGACTTTTAAATTCTTTAAATACATCTTGCTGAATATTTCTGATAAAATAATTTAACTTAGTAACAGTTTCTAAAGTTATTAATTCTAACGGAGATTTCCCCGGTCTATAAACCACTTCTTTAATAGCTATATCATAATTGATTTGAGCTTTTTTAATGAACTTTTTAAGTTTCTCTCCAGCTCCTTTTTCCTCTTTTTCAAAAGCTAATGAGATTTTTTCCAAATCACCATCAACAACAAATTTATCTTTAGTTCCAAAATAAACTTCATAAGCTGGATCCAATCTTTCTAGATCGTAATAGTCGCCTGGTTTTTTATTAAAATCATTAAAAAATCTTTCAAAAATATCTGGCATCCAATACCATGAAGGTCCCATGTCAAAAGTAAACCCATCGCGTTTTAATTGTCTTGCTCTACCTCCAAGTGTATTGTTTTTTTCAAAAACCTTTACTTGATAACCTTTTTGAGCCAAGTAGCATGCTGCTGAAATTGAAGAAAATCCAGACCCAATTACTATAACTTTATTTTTCATATTGGATTAAATATATATTAAAAGAAATAATTGATCAGAGTTTGATATATGTTCAACTTTATTTTTTATTTTTTATTTTTTTATCCCTAGTTTTTATAATTTCTTCAACAAATGAAGCACTTATAACTCCAGTTGGAATGGCAACAATTCCTATTCCAACTAAAGAAATTACAGAAGCAAAAATTTTTCCCCCAACTGTTATAGGATAAACATCACCATAACCAACTGTGGCAAGAGAAATTGTTGCCCACCAAATAGATTCTGATATACTAGAAAATTTATCTGGTTGAGCTGTATTTTCAAGATAGTATACTGCTGAAGCTGAAAATAAGATTGTTAGAATTGATAAAAAAAGAGTGAATTTCAATTCACTTTTAACAGAAGTTAAGGCTTTAACAAAAAGCTTGAGAGAGTCAGAGTCTCTTCCTAATTTAAAAATACGAGTAAGTCTAAATAATCTCAATATTCTTAAGAATCTACCGTCTATAAATTCTTTTAGGAAAAAAGGTATTATTGAGATTAAATCAATTATACCAAAAATACTAGTAACATAGCCTATGACTCCTTTCATTTTGGATTCTTTGTAAGCATAAATTACACGATAGATGTATTCAACTGAAAAAATTCCGATTGATAAAGCTTCGAAAATATGAAACTCATTTATATAAACTAAACGAACAGAAACGTGAGATTCAGCTATCATTGCGGCGATGTTAGCAATAATTAGAATGTAGATAAACTTATCTATAGATTTATGAATCATCATTTACTTTTTCTAATATCTACTATGATTGCAATCATAGAAATTATCGAAGTAATGATTACAACTATAGCGACGGATTTAGGACTCATGTTGTTAATTTTAGGCTAAAATAATTAAAATAAAAATAATGTAGATAAATAATCATAGATATAACTTTTTTTTTGTAAATATTTAAACATAAAAAAATTAAATAAACGATATTTGTTAAATATAAAATATAGATCATATATTGACTAATTCAAATGATTCTTTTACCTCTTTAACATTATTTAATTTCGAAAAGAAATGGTATTGGCCATTTAAAGAAATGGCTTTTGCAAAAAGCAACTTCTCAGGTATTGAAGGACTCGAGTTTAATAAAGTGATGGGTACAGGGAGCGGTTTAGGATTTAGTTTAATGCCTGACTTTAGTACTTATGCAATTTTATGTGTTTGGAAGAATAAGAATTCATCTGAATTTTTTTTCAAAAATCATAAAAAGTTTAATGAGTATATTAATAAATCAACCTCAATAAGACATTTAGAACTCAAGGCTATAAAAAGTCATGGATATTGGAGTGGAAAGCAGCCCTTTAAGTTACAAGAAGTAAAGCAAAATTCAGAGAATAATAATGTGGCAGTAATAACAAGAGCTACTCTTAATTGGCATAGGCTTATTTCTTTTTGGAAATCAGTACCAAAGGCTAGTAAGGCAATAGAAAGTGCAAAGGGTGTTCTTTTTTATAAAGGGATAGGTGAATGGCCCTTTATTCAGCAAGCCACAATAAGTATTTGGGAAAATTTTAGTGCAATAAATGAGTTCGCGTACAAGCAAAAAGATCACGCTGAAATAATAAAAAAAACAAGAAATAATAATTGGTATGCAGAAGATCTTTTTTCAAGATTTACAGTGATATCTAATTCAACTAATAAATTCAAAAAGTGAATAAAGCTATAGTTGTTGGTTCTGGAATAGCAGGGATTGCATCTAGTATTAGACTTGCAAAAAAGGGATACTCTGTTAAGGTTTTTGAGTCTAACTTATATCCAGGAGGTAAGCTACATGCATTTAAAAATTCAGGATATAGATTTGATGCAGGTCCTTCTTTATTTACTATGCCCCATATGGTAGATGAACTTTTTGAACTTTGTGGAGAAAATCCAAAAGATCATTTTTCTTATATAAAAAAAAAGATTGCTTGTAATTATTTTTGGGAAGATGGAATAAGTTTGACAGCCTATGGTAATAAAGAAGATTTCCTTAAAGAGGTCGAAAACAAACTTAAGGTGCCTAAAGAAAAACTAATTAATTATTTTGAACGTTCTAAAAAAAAGTATGATTTAACAGCTCCACTTTTCTTAGAAAAATCATTACATAAACTAGACACTTTTTTTTCTAAAGAGACTATTAGTGCAATTCTTTCATTCGGAAAATATGATATTTTCAAAACCCTTCATGAAGTTAATAAAGAGATGCTCGAAGAACCTCATTTAATTCAACTATTTGATCGGTTTGCAACCTATAACGGTTCTAGTCCATATCAGACATCAGGAATGATGAGTCTGATCAATCATTTGGAGCAACATTATGGAACTTTTTTACCTAAAGGGGGAATGGTTAGTATAACTAAATCATTATATGAATTAGCAAAGAGACAAGGGGTCGAATTCATTTTTAATAGTTATGTTGATAAAATCGTTATTAAAAATAAAAAAGCTCAAGGCATAGAATGTAAAGGGAATTTCTACGATTCTGACATTGTAATTAGTAATATGGATGTAAATCCTACTTACAAACTTTTAATGACAAATGAGATAAAGCCAAAAAATATAATAGATTCTGAATCTTCAAGCTCAGCTGTAATTTTTTATTGGGGAATATCTCGAGAATTTAAAGAATTAGATCTTCATAATATATTTTTTTCTGAAAATTATTTCAATGAATTTGAATCCATCTTTAATCACAATAAAATTTCAAAAGATCCAACTGTATATATAAATATAACATCTAAGGATATACCCGAAGATGCACCTTCAAATTCTGAAAACTGGTTTGTTATGATAAATACGCCTGCTGATAAGGGTCAGGATTGGAATTCAATAGTGAACGAAATTCGTAAAAATGTTATATCAAAAATTTCTCGCAATTTAAATATTGATATTTCTAAATATATTGAAACAGAAGAGATTTTGACTCCAAAAATAATCCAATCTAAAACACAATCTCACAAAGGAGCTCTTTATGGACCATCCAGTAATAAAATGTTATCTGCATTTTTTAGACATCCAAACTTTTCAAGAAAAATTGATAACCTTTTTTTCTGTGGAGGAAGTGTTCATCCTGGAGGAGGAATCCCTCTTTGTCTATTATCAGCTAAAATAACTTCAGACTTGGTTAAAAATTTATGATATGTTAAAAATAGATTTTTCATTTTATAAAGTTTCAATTTTAGTTATTTGGATATTTCATTTGTCAGGAATTTTAGGAATTTATTATGGTAATAGTGAATGGTTTATATCATGTACGCCTCTAAACTTAATTATATCATTAGTTCTATTGCTTTTAAATTCAAATGACACAAACAAAATAATAATGATAGCATGTTTATCCTTTATTATTGGAATGTTTACTGAAATATTGGGTGTTAATTATGGTATTATATTTGGAAGTTATAATTATGGAGAAACACTAGGTCCAAAGTTATTTGGGGTTCCAATTACCATTGGCTATAATTGGGCAATGGTCCTAATTATTACAGCGAGTATCTCTCAAAAATTTGTTGAAAATTTTTATGCTCGTATTTTTTTAGGAACTTCTCTTATGTTATTTTTAGATATTATGATTGAGCCTGTTGCCCCAAAATTAAATTTTTGGACTTTTGATACTGGAACTGCTCCATTTCAAAATTATATAGGATGGACTTTTGTTTCATTACCATTACATTTTATATATCAAAAATTAAAAATTAAAAAAAATAATAATTTTTCAATTCATCTTTATTTTCTTCAAATCTTTTTCTTTGCATTACTTTTAATTAAGTTCGGGATCTAATAATATTTATAATGCATCGATTTAAAATTGTAATAGTTTTGATTTTTTTGTTTATGAACTCATGTAAAGAATCATCAAAAACCTCAGTTAAACAAAATATTAAAGATTCAATAGTAAGCTTTAAGTTTAAACCTCCAAAAAAAATAATCTCTTTGCCTGTAAAATACAGAATTCGAAATAATATGTTTAGTTGGCTTGAGTTTGGAGTCTTTATAGATGGATTTGAAAATTTTACAAAACTTAATCAACAGGGAAATCTTGTTTTTATAAAGGACTTAGAGACTAAAGCTATGACTCTGTCAAAATCAAATTATCCAAAACATATTGATTTGCCTGACATAAGAAGTAGGTTAAAAGTAGTTCAGACTATTTTAATGCAATGTAGGTTTCATTCAGAAAATAAAAACTGGGAAGAACTAGACTCAAGTCTTCAAAACCTTCATATAAGTTATAATTCATTTATTAGTCGAATTAAGTCTGTAAATGATGAAATAATACTTTTTAAAGTAAAAGACTAATTCTACATAAATTTAAAATCAATCAATTAATAAGTTTTTTATTTTAAATGTGTAACCTAATTCTTTAATTAATTTAGAAGAATTTATAATCTTCTTGTTTCCCTTTTCATTTGTAAAAATTGGAGGAGCTATTTTTTTTTGAATAGCAATCTGAGTATAATATTCTTTTTTTGATGGGTGATATGGAGATACAGCGTTGTATGTAACGTTTTTAAAATTTAATTTTTTTATAACTTTCAACAAAATACCTAAAACATCCGTTTGGTGAATAAGATTAATATACTCATTTCCTTTATTGAATCTTTTTCCAGTAAGTGAATTGATAGGGTGACGGTCTGCTCCGATTAAGCCTCCTAAGCGAATATTCGTAGTAATAAAGGATCCTTTATTTATAAGATGTTCGATCTTTAATATTTGAATTCCATTAATTGAGTCAGGGATACAGCTTTTAGATTCATTAATATCACCATCTTGAGCCCCATAAACACTTATACTGCTTAAATAGATAACGTTACTAATTGATTCTTTTTCAATTATTTTAACAAGCTCATTTATAGATTTATTAAAATCTATAAATTTTTTATGTTTTTTAGCAAAAGGTATTGTTATAACTAAAGTATCTATAGATTTAAAAAAAAGAGAATTTTTAGCTCCTTTTTCATCCATAGTATAATTATAAGCTATAACTCCTAGTTTAGAAAGTTTGTTAACTTTTTCGGAAGAGGTAGATGTCCCTTTTACAGAATATCCTTCTCTAATTAAATTTTCGGCCAGAGGCAAACCTACCCAGCCGCAGCCTAGAACTCCTATTTTGTTCATATTATAAAATTAAACAATTTTAAATAGTCAAAAGTATTTGATAAAACCTGTTAAATTAAAATTAACTACCTTATAATGAATTATTTAGTATCAAATGGCAATTAAGAGTTTTCAGGGGCCTAGAACTTCACTAACCAGAAAAGTAGTAAAAAACATACTTGTTAGAGATATTATGTCAAAAAGTTTAATACTTTTTCGTCCTAAACAATCTATTCATGATGTCATGATATCTTTTATTAAATATAAAATTTCTGGAGGTCCAGTTGTTGACAAATATGGAGAATTGATGGGTGTTATATCAGAAGCTGATTGTATGAAAGAAATTTCTGAAAGCAGGTATTTTAACATGCCCATACTTGATAAAACTGTATACCATTTTATGACTAAGGATGTCGAAACTATTGAAGCTTCAAAAAGCATATTTGACGCTGCATCACTTTTTTCAAAAACTAATAGAAGACGTTTTCCTGTTATTGATAAAAAAAAATTAGTTGGTCAGGTGAGTAGAAAAGACATTGTAATAGCAGCACTTAATTTAAAAAGTCAAACTTGGCGTTAATTAGTGGATTTTTGATCCATTTGATGTTTTTGATTCGTCAGGGCTAATAAAAATAGATTTTCCAGAAACATCTTTACCCATTAATATCATTCCTTGACTTTCTACATCTTTTATTTTTCTTGGATTTAAGTTAGTTAGAACAGTTACTTTCTTACCAATGATTTCATCAGGGTTATAATCTTTGGCAATACCTGATACAATTATTAACTTTTTATATCCAATATCTACTGTAAGTTTTAAAAGAGTTCTAGTTTTATTCATTTTTTTTGCTTCCAATATCTCTCCAACTACTATTTCAAGGTTATCAAAATTTTTAAAATTCACAATAGGTTTTATTGGTGAAATTTGGGTCATGTTATTTTTCTTAGTAGCATTTAATTTATTCAATTGTTCTTCTATTTGGGAGTCTTCAATTTTAGAAAACAACAACTCTTGTTCATTGATCACATGCCCTTCTATAAGTGTTATTTTACCAAAAATACTTTTCCAATCACAGGTTCTTAAGTTTAACATTTTTAAGAGTTTATTAGAGGTAAAAGGAAGAAATGGCTCACTTAAATACCCTAAATGACCTGCTACTTGAAGTGCAACATAAATTATAGGGGAGACTCTTTCCGGTGAAGTTTTTATCAGTTTCCAAGGTTCTTGATCTGCAAGATATTTATTGCCTAATCTAGCTAAACTCATCAATTCTTTTAAAGCTTCTCTGAATCTAAACTTTTTAAGAGAATCACTAATTTTCTTTTGAATATCTTTTATAAAATCTAATACTTTAATATCCTCATTTGAAAACTTCCCTGGCTTTGGGGTTTTTCCATCAAAATACTTATGGGTTAAAACTATTACTCTATTTATAAAGTTTCCATAAATAGCTACTAGTTCGTTGTTATTTCTGGCTTGAAAGTCATTCCATGTAAAATCATTGTCTTTTGATTCAGGGGCATTGGCGGTTAAGACATATCTTAAAACATCTTGCTGATCTGGAAAATCTATTAAATATTCATGAAGCCAAACTGCCCAATTTTTAGATGTAGATATTTTATTTCCCTCAAGATTTAAAAACTCATTAGCAGGCACATTTTTAGGTAAAATATATTTGCCAGAAGCCTTGAGCATAGCTGGAAAAATTATACAATGAAAAACAATATTATCCTTTCCAATAAAGTGAATTAATTCTGTATTTTCGTCTTTCCAATAAGGTTCCCAATCAATGCCTTTTTTTTTAGCCCATTCTTTTGTTGAGGAAATATAACCAATTGGAGCATCAAACCAAACGTAAAGTACCTTTCCATAATTATTTTCAACAGGAACAGGAATACCCCATTCTAAATCTCTGGTTACCGCTCTGGGCTGAAGGCCAGTTTCTATCCAAGATTTAACTTGTCCATATACATTTGGTTTCCAGTCATTTATATGACCATCAAGAATCCATTTTTTTATAAATTTTTCATAATTATTTAACGGAAGGTACCAATGCTTTGTAGATCTTTTAACAGGTATTTCGCCAGAAAGTGTTGATTTTGGATCAATAAGATCTGATGAGTTTAAACTGCTTCCGCAACTTTCACACTGGTCACCATATGCTTCTTTATTTTTGCATATTGGACAAGTTCCGACTACAAATCTATCAGCTAAAAATTGTTGAGCCTTTTCATCGTAAAGTTGTTCCGATGTTTTTTCAATAAATACATTTTTAGTATCTAAATCCCTAAAAAATTCTTGTGCAGTTTCATGATGTATTTTTGAAGAGGTCCTTGAATAATTATCAAATGAAATTCCAAAATCATCAAATGAATTAAGAATCATTTTATGGTACTTATCAATTATTTGTTTTGGAGTAACACCTTCTTTCTTTGCTTTAATTGCGATTGCAACTCCATGCTCGTCACTCCCACATATGAAAGCAACATTATCACCTTTATTACGAAGATACCTGGCATATATGTCAGCTGGAATGTATACTCCTGCCAGATGTCCTATGTGGATAGGGCCATTTGTATAGGGAAGAGCAGCGGTTAGAGTGTGTCGTTTAGTTTTTTTCAAAAAAATAATTTATCAAAAATACGATGAAAACCTATATTACTAGTAAGTTAAATAACTTAATCTTAATTCTATTTTTAAAACTATTTGTTTATAATGTAACAACATGTTTATATTTAGCCTAAAATTTATATTAATGAAAACTATAGCTTCTGAAGTTTATGCTTACATAAAAACAAAACCATTCCTTTCAAGTGCCCTTTCTCAAGACATCATTAATCTAACATCACTAGCAAGACAAATTCAACCAGAAATTGAAAAAGCTATCCATAAACCAGCAAAAAGTGGCGCAATTGTAATGGCTTTAAAACGAATTTCTCAAACTCAAGAATTTGTCACCACCCATAAAATTGTGAGAGTTTTAAAAAAAATGGGTGATATAACTGTGCGTTCATCTTTGGTGGATTATTGTTTTAAAATATCTGAAACTCTTCTTCCTGCTCAAGCAAATTTTTTAAAACAAATAGAAAAATCTAAAAATATTTTTTTTACTACTTCAAGGGGAGTTGGAGAATGTAACATAATTGTTAGTCAAGAATTAGCTCCAGTTATAGAATCGGTATTTTTAAATGAAATTTGTCTTGAAAAAACTCAAGATCTTTCAGCAATCTCAATTAAGCTTCCAACAGAAAATGTTACTATATCTGGTATATATTATTTCATCTTTCAACGATTGTCATGGGAAGGTGTTAATATTAATGAAGTTGTTTCCACTTCAAATGAATTTACAATTTTAATGGATGAAGGCTCTGTAAACAGAGCCTTTCAAGTAATCAAGGACTTGAAGAATTTATAGTCAAAACCTTCAAAGTATTATATAATTGATCTATCCTTTCAATGTTTTCAATTACCAGAATTAACTTTCTTCCACTTTTAGTATTTTTTTCTCTAATAATAATATTTGATTTTTCTTTTTGAACATTTGTTAGGAATATTCCAAAAGTTTCTGTTTTGAACACATCACTTTGTTGATCCTCAATAAAGTAACCAATACACTTATTTTGTTTAATTACATAACGCTCTATTCCAATTTCTACTGCTAACCATTTTAATTTAAGACTATTTAATAATTCATTCCCTTGATCTGGAATTTCACCAAATCGATCAATTAAGTTCTTTCTAAACTCAATAAGTTTATCTTCAGTAGTTATTTTACTTAATTCATTGTATTGTGACAATCTTTCACTTATAATATTAATATATGTGTCAGGAAAAAGAGCTTCTAAATCGGTATCAATTTGGACTTCTTTAATATGTTTTTTTAATGAGCTAGTTTCGATATTGTCATAAAGATCTTTAAACTCAGTATTCTTCAGTTCTTGGACCGCTTCTTCTAAAATCTTTTGATAAGCATCATAGCCAATTTCATTAATAAAACCACTTTGTTCCCCTCCCAACAAATCACCTGCACCTCGAATTTCAAGATCTTTCATTGCTATTTGCATTCCTGAGCCAAGTTCTGAATACTGTTGAATCGCATTAATTCTTTTTTGAGCTTCAGAAGATATTGAGCTAAAAGGAGGAGTAATGAAATAACAAAATGCTTTTTTATTACTTCTACCTACTCTTCCTCGCATTTGATGTAAATCACTGAGTCCAAAATTATTAGCATTATTTATAAAAATTGTATTTGCATTTGGAACATCTAATCCATTTTCAATAATAGTTGTCGCTACTAAAATATCAAACTCCCCCTCCATAAAACCAATAAGAGTTTTTTCAAGTCTTTTACCGTCCATTTGTCCGTGTCCTATAACAATTCTAGCATCCGGGATTAAACGCTGAAGCATACCAGATACTTCTTCAATATTTTCAACACGATTATGAATAAAAAATATTTGTCCAGATCTTTTCAGCTCATACATAATGGCATCACGAATTATAGACTCATTAAATCTGATTACTTCAGTCTCAATAGGGTACCTGTTTGGAGGGGCAGTTGCAATTATCGATAAGTCTCTAGCAGACATTAAGCTAAATTGGAGAGTTCTTGGAATAGGAGTTGCTGTAAGACTTAGCACGTCAATATTAGCTTTTAGAGATCGAATACGTTCTTTAACAGAAACACCAAACTTTTGTTCTTCATCAACTACTAGAAGTCCCAAATCTTTAAATACAACTGACTTATTGGCTATTTGATGAGTCCCAATTAAAATATCTATTTTACCACAAGCCAAATCCTCTAGAATTTGTTTTTTTTCTTTGTTGCTTCTAAACCTGTTTAAATAATCTACCCTTACTGGCAATTCTTTTAGGCGATTGGAAAAAGTTTTGAAGTGTTGAAATGTCAGTATAGTTGTTGGAACTAAAACTGCAACTTGTTTAGAATTATCAACTGCTTTAAAAGCTGATCTTATTGCCACTTCAGTTTTTCCAAATCCAACATCTCCACAAATCAATCTATCCATAGCTCTTTCACTTTCCATATCAGACTTTATTTCTTGAGTAGCTTTGCTCTGATCGGGAGTGTCTTCAAATAAAAATGAAGCTTCTAACTCCCATTGTAAATAGCTGTCGGGAGCACAAGAATAACCTATTTTTTGTCTTCTTTTGGCATAAAGTTTAATAAGGTCAAATGCAATAGATTTAACTTTGCTTTTAGTTTTTTGTTTAAGTACTTTCCAAGATTTAGATCCTAGTTTATATATTTTTGGCACATGTCCATCTTTGCCATTAAACTTTGAAATTTTATGTAAGGAATGAATACTTAAATAAAGAATGTCTCCTTCCGCATATACAATCTTAATTACCTCTTGATTTGATTCTTCAACTTTAATTCTTTGTAATCCTCCAAATCGCCCAACTCCGTGATCCATGTGAGTTACAAAGTCTCCAACCTGTAACGACGTTAGTTCTTTAATATTTAATGCGTTTTTCCTTGTACTATCAGATTTAAGCCTGTATTTATGATATCTTCCAAATATTTGATGGTCGGTAAAACAAGCTATTTTTGAATCAAAATCTTCAAAACCTGCATGAATAGGACATTCTGATATTTTATAATGAACAGTAAATTCCATTTCTTGAAAAATATCATTTAAGCGTTTTACTTGTTGTGTGTTAGTGCAAAGAATATAATTGACAAATCCCTTTTGATTATTTAGGTTAAGATGTTCAACAAGAAGATTAAATTGTTTATTAAATATTGGATGGGGAGACTGCTTGATAAAGAGTGATTCAGAAGTTTGTATTGTATCACTTTTATTTAATAATAAATGGCAATAGTTCTCAAAACTTTGGATTAACTGATTTGAATCAACAAATAATTTTTCTGGAGGATACTGTAAGGTAGTGTCAGATTTTGAATAAATTTTTTGAGCTTTATTATACAAATCATCTAACCCATTTAAAGTTTTGTCAATATTGGAGCTGATTATAGTGCTAGATTCAGGAAGAAGATCGATTAAGGTCTTTCTTTTATCTGTAAAAGAAATTTTGGACGTGTTTGGTAATAAGTCAATTATTTCAAGATTTGAAATAGAAAGTTGATTTTTAACATCAAAAGTTCTGAGACTTTGAACTTCATCTCCAAAAAATTCTATTCTATATGGATGATGATTTGAGAAAGAAAAAACATCTATAATACCTCCTCTGAGAGCAAATTCACCTGGAATACTAACAAAATCGACTCTTTCGAAACCATATTCAAACAAACTTTCATTAATAAAATCTAAAGAGACACTCATCCCTTTTTTTATTGTTAATGTATTTTTTTTCAATGTATGCTCGGAGATTATTTTTTCTGAAAGAGCATCAGTGTATGTTACTATTATTCTTGATTTTTTTTGGGAAAGTTGTTTTAAAACAGAGGACCTTAGAAGAACATTTGAGTTATCAGTATCTTCTGTTGAATAGGCTTTTCGGTAACTTGATGGAAAAAATAGCACATTTTTTTCACCAATTAAGTACTCTATATCATTCAAATAATAGGCAGCTTCTTCTGCTTCTGAAAAAATAAATAAAAATGTTGCAGGAGCTTTATTGTATTCATTTGCCAATCTAAAACTTAAACCAGAGCCTACCAATCCTTTAATTAAAAAGCTCTGCTTTTGTTTTATGAAGTCACCAAGTATTTTTTGGCTTTTGTCATTAAAAGTAATTTTAAACAAATCTTTTTTTAAAATTTTTTATCAAATATAGCTTCTTCTTGTGGTTTTTCTAAAGTGTATTAAAGCTCTATTTTTTATTTTCTTACTATTAGTTAATAAATGATGAAAAAAAACTTGATTTCACTAATAATAATAATTTATTTTTAACCTTTTAAAGCTGAAGTATGTACCTCGTTTTTGACACAGAAACTACCGGACTTCCTAAAAAATGGAAAGCTCCTTTATCAGATAGTGATAACTGGCCTAGGTGTGTACAAATCGCATGGCAACTGCATGATGTTAATGGAAATTGTATTTCTCATGATAGCTTCATAATTAGACCTAAAGGTTATGACATTCCATATGATTCAGAAAAAATACATGGAATTTCTACTTTATTAGCAGAAAATGAAGGAATTGACTTAGGAGATGTATTACAAAACTTTGCAACAGCTTTAAAAAAATCAAAATTTATTTGTGGACACAATGTAAATTTTGATTTAAATATTATTGGAGCAGAATTTTTAAGATTAGATTTTGATAATTTATTTGATGGAATTCCTATAATTGATACTTGCACCGAAGAAACAGCTAGTTTGTGTAAAATTTCAGGAGGTAGGGGAGGAAAATTCAAATTACCAACGCTCATTGAATTAAATAGATTTTTATTTAATGAAAATTTTGACGAGGCTCACAATGCAACTGCTGACGTTGAGGCAACGGCAAGATGTCTTTTTGAATTAATTAGAAATGAATCAATAACACCAAAAGCATTTAGAGGGGATAAAACTTATTACAAATCAGTACAAAGTAATTTTCAATCTTTAATTAAGTCTATAGGATTGATTCATGTTAATTTAAAAAAAGCATCTAAAGCATTAATTATTGAAGAAGTTTCTTCAGACAATGAAATTATCCCTAATAAAATAAAAGAAGAGCTATTAGAGACACCTTTTGTTCATCTCCATGTTCATTCTCAATTTTCTGTACTTCAATCTACTTCGCAAATTCCAACCTTAGTTGAAGCAGCTTACAAAAACAACATGTCAGCTTTAGCCGTTACAGATAAAGGAAATCTAATGGGAGCTTTTCACTTTATAAAAGCTGTTAAAAATCATAACAACCTTTTAGAAGATAAGTCAAAAGAAATTAAACCAATTGTAGGTTGTGAGTTTTATGTTTGTGAGGATCATAAAGATAAAACCAGAAGGGATGATGGGTATCAAATTGTTTTTCTTGCAAAGAATAAAAAAGGATATCATAATTTATCTAAAATGAGTTCATTGGCATATACTTCCGGGTTTTATTATGTTCCAAGAATTGATAAGGAAATAGTTGAGCAATACAAAGAGAATTTAATTGTACTGACAGGTAATTTATATGGAGAGGTTCCATCAAAGATTTTAAATATTGGAGAACGTCAAGCAGAAGAATCGCTCTTGTGGTGGAAAAATGAATTTAAAAGTGACCTTTATATTGAATTAATGCGTCACGACCAAGAAGATGAAAAAAGGGTAAATAAAAGTTTAATAGCTTTATCAAAGAAACACAAGGTGTCTCTTGTAGCAACGAACAACACATATTATACCAATCAAGAAGATGCAAACGCACACGACATATTATTGTGTTTAAAAGACGGTGAAAAGCAAGCAACTCCAATAGGAAGGGGACGAGGGTTTCGTTATGGTCTTCCAAACCAAGAATATTATTTTAAGTCTCAAGAACAAATGAAAGAGATTTTTAAAGATATCCCTGAGGCTATATTTAGCTGTTCAGAAATTATTTCTAAAATATCTTCGTTTGATTTAGCAAACGAAGTTCTTCTCCCAAAATTTGAAATTCCTGATGAATTTAAATCAAATAGTAATGTGGGAGTTGAAGGAGAAAATGCTTATTTAAGACACTTAACATTTAAGGGGGCAGAAAAAAGATATCCTGATATTTCTAAAGAAACTTCTGATCGTCTAGATTTTGAATTAGAGGTTATTTCAAACACAGGATATCCAGGGTATTTCCTTATTGTACAAGATTTTATATCAGCCGCAAGAACCATGGATGTTTCTGTTGGACCTGGAAGAGGATCAGCTGCTGGATCTGCAGTTGCATATTGTTTAGGAATAACTAATTTAGATCCAATTAAATACGATTTACTTTTTGAGAGATTTCTTAATCCTGATAGAGTAAGTCTTCCTGACATTGATATTGATTTTGACGATGAGGGTCGTTCGAAAGTAATTGATTATGTAATCAAGAAATATGGATCAAAGCAAGTTGCTCAGATTATTACTTATGGGAAAATGGGAGCAAAATCATCTATAAGAGATACTGCACGAGTTTTGGACTTGCCATTAGGAGAGGCAAATCGAATTTCAAAACTAGTTCCCAATTTAAAATTAGAGCAGATTTTAGGAGGATCAGATAGTTATCTGAAAGAACAAGTTAGGGGAGGAGATGAATTTGCAAAAGTCAAAGAACTACAATCCTTATATAAAGGAGATGATTTAGTAGGAAGAACATTGCAGCAAGCAAAAATATTGGAAGGTTCTTTAAGGAATATTGGAATTCATGCATGTGGAGTAATTATAACTCCTGATGATATAACTCAATTTGTCCCTGTAGCTACTGCAAAAGATTCTAACTTAGTAGTAACTCAATTTGATAATTCTGTAGTAGAAGATGCAGGATTATTAAAAATGGATTTTCTTGGGTTGAAAACTTTAACCTTAATTAAAGATACCGTTAAACTTGTAAAGTATAAACATGATGTTGATCTGAATCCTGACGAGTTTCCTTTAGATGATGAAAAAACATATTCTCTTTTTCAAAAAGGAGATACAGTTGGCATTTTTCAATATGAGTCGGCAGGAATGAAAAAATATCTAAGAGATTTAAAACCAACAGTGTTTGCAGATTTAATTGCAATGAATGCATTGTACAGACCGGGTCCTCTTGAGTATATTCCTAGTTTTGTTGCTAGAAAAAATGGAACTGAACAAATAAGTTTTGATCTTCCTGAAATGGAAGAATATCTTGAAGAAA
>CESJ01013198.1_pt1 | contig 27578 bp, 26 predicted proteins | sample 356311 | NCBI WGS metagenome assembly CESJ01 (sample SAMEA2621487, study PRJEB7988) | marine metagenome | biome: marine biome (ENVO:00000447); feature: surface water layer (ENVO:00002042); material: "saline water (ENVO:00002010), including plankton (ENVO:xxxxxxxx)" | depth 5 m
GAAGTGGACACCGCAGGTGGTGAATCTTTCAATGATGAAGCTGATCAACAGAGTGACTCGGTCGATAACGATCTAATCGCCATTGACGATGTAAAAGACAACGAATCTGGCCTGTTAAACGTAGCTGCGGCCAGCGTTGGCGAACTGTCTACCCAAAAGCGCGGTGGTTTGATCAGCCGTTTGTTTGGCGGCGGCAGAAAGTCTAATGCTGAAGTCGCACAGACGCAGCAACTGGGCCCAGATACTGCCATTATGAACACCGCAGAGAATGCGGCAGATGAGCTGGCGTCAGATCTTGATGAAGCTAATGAGTTAGTTCAGTGGGACTCTGAGCCTGGTTCGGATGTGCCTACTTCTGACGCGGAGCGCGAAGACGCTCAGGATGACGATACGGTCGCCATGACATCGACGAATCAGACCGAACAGCAAATAAGTAGGGAAGGCGTATTGCAAGATGCCGACATAGAGCCAGAGGCCGGCGACGTCGAACAATCCATGGTCAGCGCTTCTAATGATGGTGGTTCAGAGTCCCTACCGCCACCCTCTGTAGACAGCTATGATAGTAGTGGCTCGGAGTTAAGCGCAACAATCGAAAATCAACAAGGGGTGGGCGTGGGCGATTCTGGTAGTGATAAAGTAATATCTTCTAAAGTAAAAACCTACAAACCAGGTACGTTTGATTATCAGGGTGACGTGGTCAGCGGTGTTCGCGTAAGCGATAGAGATGAAATCGTTGATCGATATATCGCAGATGACATGAGCGATAGCAGTGAATTCGATGGGCAATCTGAAGAGATGACGCCTCTCGAGTCCGATGATTTTGATGATGTGTTCTCCGAGTCTGATGATCAACCTGAGGTGGGCCAGGCAACTCCAGTGGAGGAGCCTGTTTTCGATCAGTCACCGGTAATTGTGGACACTACTCCGGCGCCTATGGTGAACCCCGAAGAGCTGGGTTTGTTGAAGCTCTTTGACGATGCTGAGGAACCAGCCGATGCCGCTGCTAGAGTTGTCGAAGCGGTGGCTCCAGTGACTGACCTTAAAGATGAATTGTTGGGCTTTGAGAAGTTTCTAGAAATTCAGTCGACCTTGGTCAACAAAGCAGATGGTGACGATAAGAGTAGTTTGGGTTTGTATAATATCGACAGCTCAGATGTAAAATTTGCCATTGTGTCAGCCTACGTCGAGGACGGAAATGTCGACGGCGCGCGTGATATGCTTTTAGAAATGGTAGAGCAAGTCGATGGCGCAGAGCTAGCGCGCGCGCACGCCTTGCTCGATACTCTTTAGTTGGAGCCAGTGGCTCCTGAATGGGTATATTCGACGAATGCACTGGTTCCCGACGGTGGGTCTCTGCCTCACGGCATTAACCGATTTGCGGCCATAGTTGCTTACGACGGCCATCAGTACTGTGGCTTCCAACGCCAAAAGCATAGCCCGACGGTTCAGCAGGAGTTGGAATGCGCGTTGAGCTATGTTGCTAACAAGCCGACGGTTCTGGCGGCTGCGGGTCGAACCGATAGTGGTGTTCACAGTACGCATCAGGTTATTCACTTTGACACCCCGGCGTGTCGTTCGAGCTCTAACTGGTTACATGGCGTCAATAGTCGCCTGCCACAAGCAATCAGCCTAGCGTGGGCGGGTTCGGTAGGCGCTGGTTTTCATGCGCGTTTTTCTGCCGTTTCGAGAACTTATCGATACGTCATTGCGCGGGCCGAAAACCGTCCGGCAATTCTCGCCAATGCGGTCACCTGGATTAAATATCCGTTGGATACGCAAGCCATGGCGAGTGCCTGTCAGTACTTGTTTGGGGAGCGCGATTTTTCGGCATTTCGCGGCGCAAACTGCCAATCAAATTCACCATTTAGGCAGGTCACGCAGGCGCGCGTATATGAGTCCGGCGATTTGATTGTTTTTGAGATTAGTGCCAATGCGTTTGTGTTACACATGGTTAGAAATATTGTTGGTGCGCTATTGGAAATTGGCTTTCGCCGACGTCCCCCCCATTGGGTCGAGGAACTATTGATCGATAAAGATCGGCGTAAAAGTGCAGCTACGGCACCAGCTCGAGGTCTGTATTTAGTCGCGGTGGATTATCCCGACGGTCATGGCTTACCAAACCTGCGGCGTGGGCCATTTTTTGTTAATGAGTTGGTAGCTACGCCGGTCGATTAAGTTTATGGGCGATGGATGTGCGAGGGCAGTAATGAGATCAGTCAAAGTAAAAATCTGTGGTATCACCACGCCTGAGCAGGCAATACACGCACAAGAAGCGGGCGCAGATGCCCTTGGAGTGGTGCTTTATCAAAAAAGTTCAAGGTATGTCCCGCTACACCAAGCGTGCGCGATACGGGCTGTAGTACAAGCGGATGTGGCGATGGTCGCCCTCTTGGTGAATGCCGGTACAAATGAGGTGAACAGCGTTATCGAGCAGCTATCGCCTGATCTATTACAATTTCACGGCGATGAAACAGTCAGCTTTTGTCATCAATTTGACTACCCATTTATTCGCGCTTTAAGAATGCGAGAAGGTTTAGATCCAGCCAAAATGACGTGCGGATACAAGCCCAGTGGTGGCTTTTTATTCGATGCATGGCACGCCGAACAGTATGGCGGTACAGGTGCTGTATTCGATTGGTCGAGGCTTCCGATCGTGCGTGATTACCCCCTGATCCTAGCTGGTGGTTTGAATTGCGAAAACGTTGCCCTCGCAGTACGTTCAGTTTTCCCAGATATGGTGGATGTCAGCGGCGGCGTTGAATCAGCTCCGGGCATTAAGGATCCAGCGCTGGTTGAAAATTTTATTCGCAACGCAAAAAGAGTAACTTAATTGATCCCACCGGGCAGGATCGATGTCTTGTCCGTGATAAACTGACGGTTGGTTTCTTTGTAAGGACGCTGAGTAAACGCTATGAATTGGCTCAACCGCATTCGGCCCACTGGCCCGACTCACAGTAGTAGATCAAATTCGGTCCCGGAGGGGCTTTGGAAAAAATGCCCAAAGTGTGCGGCACCGCTCTATCGTCCAGAGTTAGAAAAAAACTTGGATGTATGCCCCAAGTGTCAGCATCATATGCGAATCGGCGCGCGTCGGCGGTTGGATATTTTTCTTGATGCAGACGGCCGCTCGGAATTGGGTGTTGATATTGAAGCGATTGACAGACTTAAATTTCGAGATATTAAGCGCTACAAGGATCGTATTTCCGAAGCGCAAAAAAAGACTGGAGAAAAAGATGCCTTAGTTGTGATGGACGGCACAATTAAAGGCGTTTCTGTAGTTGCTTGCGCTTTTGAATTTGCATTTCACGGCGGTTCGATGGGGTACGCCGTCGGTGAAAAGTTCACCATTGCTGCGAATGCTTCGTTAGCCACTAATCGGCCTCTGATCTGTTTTTCGGCGACTGGTGGGGCTCGCATGCAAGAAGCTTTGATCTCGCTGATGCAAATGGCCAAAACCAGTGCAGTGCTTGAGCGAATGCGCTTGGCTGGGGTACCTTATGTGTCAGTGATGACCGACCCAGTGTATGGCGGAGTATCGGCTAGTCTGGCGATGCTGGGCGATCTCAATATCGCCGAACCAGCCGCTCGCGCTGGATTTGCTGGGCCAAATATTATCGAGCAAACCATTCGGCAAAAATTACCAAAGGGTTTTCAGCGAAGTGAATTTCTGCTTGAAAATGGGCATATTGATATGATCGTCAGCCGTCATCAAATGCGCGATCGGGTCGCCAGTCTGCTAGCGAAATTGCTTGGGCATCCCGAACCGATCGATGCCTAAACGATCGTTGGCGAGTTGGCTGCGAACGCTTGAGCACCAGCATCCCACCGAGATTGACCTGGGTACTGAGCGAGTTGCCGAAGTGTGGGCGAGAATGCAGCGATTGTTGCATGGCTCCGTTGGCACCCATAAAAATTCTGATAAGACGCTCACTATTTCAGTGGCCGGCACCAATGGTAAGGGCTCTTGTGTGGCAAGTATGGAGGCAATCCTCTTGGCGCATGGGTACAGCGTTGGTGCTTTCACTTCGCCGCATTTTTTGGCTTATAACGAGCGGGTTCGGATCGCTGGACAGCCGGTGTGCGACGAGGTTTTAATTGACGCTTTTGAGCAAATAAGCCTTAGCAGCGGTTCGATTTCACTGACCTATTTTGAGTATGGAACGCTCGCAGCGCTATGGATATTTGCCCGCGCTCAATTGCATGTGACCCTACTTGAAGTTGGCTTAGGTGGACGCTTAGATGCGGTGAATATCGTCGATGCCGACGTCGCGGTGGTGACCAATATCGCGCTCGATCATCAAGAGTGGTTGGGTGATACCGTTGAGCAAATTGCAATCGAAAAATTAGCGATAGCACGCCCGCAAAAGCCGCTAATTTGGGGTGATAGGGACACGCTGGAGTCACTGCAGAAAAAAATCATCGCAACCGGCGCCCGAGTTTATGAGGTGGGCCGAGATTTTTACGTCAAATCAGCGGATGGACAGGCGACGCTCTTTTATCAATCTTTTGAAATGCCGATGACCTTGACAGCGATCGATGCTGGAGGCCTGCTCATCGATAATAAAGCTACTGCTCTGCAAGCGCTATTAGCCGCTAGACTGCGTCTCGACGATGATCTTTGTCGACAGGCATTGAATGAAGTGTCGCTGACTGGACGCCATCAGCAACTGACCTATTGCGGGGTACGAGTGGTGCTGGACGTGGCGCACAATCCTGCGGCTGCGGCGCAATTGGCGAGCAGATTGAGCCAGCGGCGCGGTCGCCAGTTGGCGATTGCTTCGGTTCTAAAAGATAAGGATTGGGATGGGATTGTTGGCGCGCTGTCGAGCGCGGTTAATCGGTGGTATATCGCTGAAATTAGTACCTCTGTTAGAGCAGCCGATGCCCATGAGTTGCTGCAAGTGATGTACAATAGGGATCTAGAAGGAAGCAGGTACGAGAGTATTTCGGCGGCTTTTTTTGCGGCGATTGCCGAAGCCGCAGAAGGCGACAATGTGGTGGTTTTAGGGTCTTTTCATACGGTTGCTTGTGTTCTAAATATTATCCTCTCTGGAGAGCCAGTTGACTAGTTCTGTACAGTTAAAGCTGATTGGGCTGGCAGTTGCTACCGCTGCGGCTTTGTTGGGGTATTTTATTTGGATGAGTGCCTCCGAATCGCTCAATATAGACCAACGGACTCGTATACCCGCGCCCCCAGAGATTGCTGCCATACAATTTTTGTCTACTGATTCGACCGCTGATATGCAGCCCACTAATGACGCACAAGTTCTTCTCAGTTCGAGCAATCTCAGCGTAGAGGAGGCTAACCAAGCCACAACGTTCGGTCTAGAGAGTGACAACCTACCGAAGATATGGGTATTGCAAGTGGGTGAAGCCAGCGATGCTGAGACTGCGAATAATATGCTTTTACGGCTGCGCAATAAAGGGCATAAAGCATTTGTTCAACCGACCGGTAAAACGGCAGAGAATCGTTATTTTGTCTATGTCGGGCCGAAAATTGATCTGCTTACAATACAGCGAGATAAAACCACAATTGATCGCCAATTCGCCGCTACGAGTACGGTGGTTCGCTATGTCCGCTAGTCACAATGCAGCTAATCGGTGGTCGCCATGACATTGGAGAGCGTGGATTACGCGATCCTTGCGATATTGGCGATATCGGCAGCTATCAGTCTAACCCGAGGTTTTGTCAAAGAGGCCTTGTCGATGGCGCTCTGGGTGGTGGCATTTATTGTAACTATGTCTTTTAACGAGCGTGTTGCGGTATATCTTATCGACACCGTGGATCTGCCTTCCATGCGGCTGGCCATTGCGTCCGTGGGTTTGTTTGTATTAACCCTTATCGCTGGTTCCATACTGAATTACGTTGTTGGAGCACTGATAAAAATTAGTGGTCTGGGTGGTCTCGATCGATTGCTGGGCTTGATTTTTGGTACGGTACGCGGTGGCTTAATCATTCTCGCGCTAGTTATACTGGTGCCGACACTGATTCCTGTAGAGCAAGATCCATGGTGGACGTCATCGGTATTGATTCCCTATTTTGTAGAGTTTGAGGCATGGGGCGTTGAAACTTGGGTGTGGCTGAGAGAAATTTTAATGGGGTGGATTTAATCAATGTGTGGCGTTGTAGGAATTTCCGGAACATCTGATATTAATTTGCAGTTATACGACGCGTTGACGATGCTTCAGCATCGCGGGCAAGACGCTGCCGGTATTGTGACTGAAGACAATGGTCAGTTTTATCAATGTAAGTCAAATGGTCTTGCCCGCGATGTTTTTCATCGGCGAGATATGATGAGGTTGATCGGTCAGGTCGGTATTGGCCATGTACGATATCCTACCGCCGGCAGTTCTGGCCCAGCCATGGCGCAACCTATGTACGTCAACTCGCCTTACGGCATTTGCATTGCGCACAACGGCAATCTGACCAATACCAGAGCACTGCGATCAGATATTAGACAAACTGATTTACGCCATCTCAACACTGATTCAGATACCGAGGTGCTTCTCAATGTATTTGCTCACGAGTTGCAAGTGCGCGGAAAACTAGCCCCCGAAAGCGTTGACGTATTTGCAGCAGTGGAGCATGTGCACCGCCGCTGCAGTGGTGCCTATGCTGTCGTTGGCTTAATTGCCGATCAAGGTTTATTTGCATTTAGGGACAGATTTGGAATTCGGCCGCTGTGTTTTGGCAAGCGACAGGGCCCTCGTGGATTGGAATATGCGGTGGTGTCAGAGAGTGTGGTTTTAGATAGTTTAGGCTTTGAGCTGATCCGTGATCTGGATCCCGGTGAGGCGCTGTTCGTCGATAAATCGGGCCAACTCCACCTCAGACAATGCGCCGCGACACACAGTCTAGTACCGTGTATTTTTGAACATGTCTATTTCGCCCGGCCGGATTCCATGCTTGACAATATCTCGGTTTATAAATGCCGCCTGAGAATGGGTGAGCGATTGGCGGACAAGTTGCTACGTCTGCGGCCGGATCATGATATTGATGTTGTTATTCCTATTCCTGATACTAGTCGAGTGGCTGCTCAGGCTCTGGCTGAACGGCTAGGGCTTAAACTCCGCGAAGGTTTTATGAAGAACCGCTATATTGGACGTACCTTTATTATGCCTGGGCAAAAAGAGCGTAAGAAGTCCGTTCGTCAGAAATTAAATCCGGTAAAGTTGGAGTTCGCAGGAAAGAATGTGCTGTTGGTCGATGACTCCATCGTTCGGGGCACGACCTCTAAAGAAATAATCCAAATGGCCCGCGACGCGGGCGCAAAAAATGTCTATATGGCGTCTGCAGCTCCGGGAGTGCGCTTTCCAAACGTCTATGGCATCGATATGCCGGTGGCCTCGGAGTTGATTGCTCACGGGCGTAGCGACGATGCTGTGGGCCATGCGATCGGTGCAGATTGGATGATCTATCAGGACCTAGAGGACTTAATAGCTGCTGCATCGGAGGGTAATTCAAGTATCGATAAGTTTGAATGTTCGGTGTTCGATGGTGAATACGTGACGGGCGATGTCGATCAGGCATATTTAAATAATTTAGAGCAATTGCGCAGTGATTCGATCAAAAACTCCGAACAATTAGCCATGGACTTGGATCGACCACAAACTATTGGTATTCATAACAACAGTGAGAGAGCCAACGGCTAAGCGCTGTAAGAACGGATTAAATGACCATTAAAGATTCCGAAAATATGCATTTTGAGTCGATCGCCATTCGCGGAGGTTATCGACGCACTCAAGAAAATGAGCATTCAGAGGCGTTATTTCTCACCTCTAGCTATATTTTTGAAAACTGTGATATCGCGGCAAAGTATTTTAATAATGAACTGCAAGGCAACGTCTACTCTCGCTACAGTAATCCGACGGTGCGTACTTTTGAGGAGCGTTTGGCGGCTCTTGAAGGCGCTGATCGTGCTGTTGCGACCTCTTCTGGGATGGCGGCAACGCTGAGCGTGGTTATGGGATTGCTCAGCGCTGGGGATCATATTATTTGTTCGCGCGAGGTCTTTGGTAGCACGATTACGCTGATGGATAATACCATTAGCAAGTTTGGTGTGGAGGTCAGCTACGTCGCTTTAACTGATATAAATGATTGGGAAAAAGCCATTAAACCACACACTAAGATGTTGTTTTGCGAGTCGCCATCTAATCCCTTAAATGAAGTCGCCGACTTAGAAGCATTGGCAGCATTGGCTCGGCAGGCCAATTGTCTGCTGGTTGTTGATAACTGTTTTTGTACCCCGGCGTTGCAGCGGCCACTGGAGTGGGGCGCGGATATAGTTGTCCACTCTGCGACGAAATATATCGATGGTCAGGGACGTTGCCTTGGTGGCGCAGTGGTCGGTAGCGATGAACTCATGGCGCCGGTGATTGGATTCCTCCGTTCAGCTGGCCCGACAATGAGTGCATTTAACGCCTGGGTCTTTCTTAAGGGTTTGGAAACTTTGAGTTTGCGTATGCGGGCACACTCCGCTAGCGCCTTGCAGCTAGCGCTTTGGTTAGAGAAAAAAGATCAGGTGGTAAAGGTCAATTACAGTGGCCTAAAGAAGCATTCTGGCCATGCGCTCGCGTGCAAGCAACAAGACGATTTTGGTGGCGTTTTATCATTCCAGGTCAGGGGTGGTCGAGACGCAGCTTGGCGCTTTATCGATGCGACTCAAATGCTCTCGCTGACAGCCAATTTAGGCGATTCTAAAACCACTATCGTCCATCCGGCGAGCACTACCCACAGTCGTCTGACCAGTGACCAGCGCAGTGCGGCTGGCATTACCGAAAACTTGATTCGGGTGGCGGTGGGACTTGAAAATATAAAGGATATCAAGCGAGATTTAGAATTCGGTTTTGGTGTTATTTGAACATTGGCGCGGCAATCTGGCCTGCGTTGCTTAAAGGGGGAGGGGCCTATGTACAAGAAGTCCGAAATGGTTAGTCGCGAGCAGAGCTTGGCAGGTCGCTCAGATCCAATGCAGTTGGACCCTACTCATTTTTTGACCGCTGAGTCGATGTTCCCTCCCTTTCCATCGGACCGGCACTGGTGTTATTTTGCCATGGGCTGTTTCTGGGGTGCGGAGCGCCGGTTTTGGTCGCAACCGGGGGTTGGCGTGACGGCGGTCGGTTACATCGGCGGTTATACTAAAAATCCCAGCTACGAAGAGGCATGTTCTGGTTTAACGGGTCATACCGAGGCCGTACTGGTGGTGTATGATCCTGCGATTACCGGTTTTGAGCAATTGCTCAAGGTCTTTTGGGAGTCCCATGATCCCACGCAGGGTATGCGCCAGGGTAACGATATAGGTAGCCAATACCGCTCTGGTATCTATTGCATGTCAGACAATCAATTGGCTGCAGCGCTGCAGTCGAAGTCGGCTGTGCAACAACAGCTCGATCGGTTGGGGTATGCGTCGATTAGTTCAGAGATTGTGCTGGCACCAGATTTTTACTATGCCGAGGGTTATCACCAGCAGTATTTGGCAAAGAATCCAGGTGGTTATTGTGGCCTTAAAGGCACCGGTATTCAATGCGCCTAACTGACGGTTCAGCACTGAGTTAAGCCGCTAACGCCTGACTATGTTCGTGGCGGCGCGTTGAATATGACCGGTATTTCCAACGTAATGAGAAGATTGTCTACTTCGGTCAGGTCTAACTCTGTTGGTTGCTTTTGGGGCTCTACGTATCAATGCCCTACTCTGACGCAGCGCGTTGCGCTGATTTGAAGTAAGTCACTTGCTGCGCGAAACGCTGTTTCCAGCAACGTTGCAGAACTCAAATGGTATTGATCAAGCGACATTTGAGCGCACTATGGGCGTTGAGTTTGTTACGCGATAATTGTATTTCAGCGCAATTGACGGAGCCGGTTCAGCGCTCGCGTAAATTAGACGAGCCGTATTCGGCTGCCAAGACGAGATGCTCGAAGCGAATTTTAAAAAGATCGTTGTCGACCGCACCAATCAGTTTCCAACGCAGCAATGATAACCTTACCTAAACCTCTTACCTGTGCCCAGCGCAACTGTGTCTCCGGCGGCTAAAATGGGGTGTCGGTAAGCGGCTACCGCCACATAAATTTAAACGTTGTGACGTCATTAGAGGTTGCCGGATTGTCGATTAAATCCTTGACAGATTGCGCGCAGAAAAGTCCCCACCGCCGGTGAGGATAACGTCGATAACCTTTGCATCGCTTATCATATGGAAAAATAATTTACCCAGCAAAGCGTGCATCTCGACTGTCAGTGCCTTGTTTTCCTGTCACACCAGCGTATTACGCGAAACGTTCTCAGCATGACGACTAATAATGCAAAGGTTTATTGAAACTTGTATGGGTGTCCAGTGACCGGGGAAAAAGATAACAGTACCGTCGGTAGCTACCCTGTTGTCATTTACCAAGGGTCTTGGTGGCGATCCCAATATTGCGCTGCGAAGTGTTTTTTGACGCTTGCACTCACCGTCTAAACTGCGGATAATCCTCGACTCAATGGTGGCTCCCTCTGGTCCCTCCGCAAGTGTTAGCCGCGAACCCCGCCAGGCCCGGAAGGGAGCAACGGTAGTGGTCAAATGCTGTGCCGGAGTGTGGCTTTTGGGAGTCATCGCCATCGACTTTTTCATTTTCGGGTATGGGTATATCGAGCTCGGTAGTTAAGAGCTATTTGGGTCGGGCAAATATGCCGATAACAGAACTTGTCTATTAGGACGCATGCACGATGAGTTATCAGGTGTTGGCAAGAAAATGGAGACCGCGATTTTTTTCGGAAATGGCCGGGCAAGAGCATGTTTTGCAAGCGCTATCCAATGCCCTAGATAACAACCGCCTCCATCACGCCTATCTTTTTACCGGAACCCGAGGGGTCGGTAAGACAACCATTGCACGAATCCTCTCTAAATGTCTGAACTGTGATCTGGGTATTCGCTCCGCGCCATGCGGTGAATGCTCAAGTTGTAGTGAAATTGCCGAAGGGCGGTTTATCGATCTTATCGAAGTCGATGCGGCATCTAAAACCAAGATCGACGACACTCGAGATCTGCTCGACAAAGTGCACTATGCACCCAGTCGAGGGCGTTTTAAAATTTACTTGATCGATGAAGTGCATATGCTCTCGACGCATAGTTTTAACGCGTTGCTCAAGACCTTGGAGGAACCGCCACCTCACGTTAAATTCTTACTGGCGACCACCGATCCGCAAAAGCTTCCAGTGACAATACTGTCTCGTTGTCTACAATTTAACTTAAAAAACTTGAGTCCCGAGAGGATCGTAGAGCATCTTAAGTTGGTGTTGACCGAAGAGGCTACCCCGTTCGATGACTCTGCACTGTGGGCGCTAGCACGAGCCGCTGACGGCAGTATGCGCGACGCGCTCAGTCTCACCGACCAGGCGATTGGTCATGGCAATGGGAGCGTTTTGGCCGAGCATGTGAATGTCATGCTCGGCACGATTGAGCGCAGTCATGTGATCGATATTTGTCAGGCCTTGGCGGCGGCAGATGGTACTGCGCTAATGACACGGATCGCACTAATGGCCGAGCAAGCGCCCGATTACCAAGCTGCGCTCGGCGATATTTTATCGCTTTGGCATCAGGTTGCGATTTTGCAAACGGTACCCGACGCGCTCGATTCGGGCGTTGAGAATTACGCTGACATTGTCCACTTGGCAGCCCTTGTCAGTCGGGAGGATGTCCAGCTTTACTATCAAATTTGCCTGCTTGGGCGCAACGACCTCGCGCTGGCGCCAGACGCGCGAGTGGCGTTTGACATGGTATTGTTGAGAGCGTTAGCATTTCGTCCCTATACTGGGAGTCCCGCGCGGACTGATCAACCGACTGGGGCGGCGACCACGCTGCGCGAAGATCCACCCGTCGGTAGTAGGGATGTGCCCGTTTCGGAACTGACCAATGAGGCGCGGGCAGCTAACGAGCCAGCGGTGACTTCGTTGCAGACGCCCAGCGAGGTACCAATTCAAGCTGTGATACAGTCGCTCCCATCGGCGGATGAGTTGCCGCGGTCGGTGGCGCTGAACGATTTTTCTCCACATCACTGGATCGAGGTTCGCAAGCAGCTAGAGATTGGCGCTTCCCTTGGCGAGATTGCTAGTCATTGCGTGTTTTCTCATCGCGATGCGGATCAGTTACACTTTATTTTGGATAGCGCTCACACCAGCCTATTTACTGCACAGCATCAAGATGGCATGGCGGAGGCCTTGAGTAAATATTTTGCGCACACGCTGAACGCTGTTGTTACATTTGGAGAGACGAGTATCGAAACACCCAGAGACGCTGCGCTGCGTGAGACGGCGGAACGTCATCGAGATGCGGTAGAATCGCTCAATGCGGATCCAGAGGTGGTTAAGTTTAAACGCGTTTTCAATGGCACATTAGACAGTAAATCAGTCGTACCTAAGGGGTAGATGAAGCGTGGACATAGACAATCTGATGAAACAGGCGCAACAAATGCAAGAGAAGATGACGTCTCTGCAAGAGCAGGCTCAGGCCCGAAAAGTGATTGGCGAGTCTGGCGCCGGTTTGGTCAGGGTGACTATGACCGGTAGACACGACGTCTTAGAGGTCAAGCTTGATGCCTCAGTATTGACTGAGGATAAGGAATTTCTCGAAGACCTGCTGGCAGCCGCGGTAAATGATGCGGTTCGCAAGGTCGATGCCGGGAGTAAGGATATGTTGTCGTCGTTGACTGGGGGTATGAATTTGCCTGCCGGTTTTAAGATGCCTTTTTGAAACGTGAGGTGTGGCCGTGTTCGGGTCTTTAATCGATACTTTAATTCAGAATTTGCGCTGTCTTCCGGGGGTTGGTAATAAATCGGCACAGCGCATGGCGCTGCATCTTCTTGAACGCGATAAACCCGGCGCATTAAAACTTGCCCAAACGATTCTTGAAGCGGTTGAAAAAATCGGTCGTTGTGATTGTTGCCGTTCGCTTACCGAGGAATCGTTGTGTCCTATTTGTAGCAGTGGGCGGCGACACAGTCGTCAGGTTTGTGTGGTCGAAACTCCGGCGGATCTTTATGCGATTGAACAGGCGGCCGGTTTTTTTGGTACCTATTTTGTCCTTTATGGGCACCTGTCGCCGATCGACGGGATCGGCCCAGAGGAGTTGGGGATTGACAAGCTGATGGATCGCTTGCAAACGGATAATTTAGATGAGCTAATTCTGGCAACTAATCTGACACTGGAGGGCGAGACCACGGCGCATTTTATCGCTGACAAAGCGCGTTCGCTAAACGTAGCGGTTTCACGTATTGCCTACGGTGTGCCAATGGGCGGAGAGTTAGAATATGTTGATGGGGGCACTTTGAACCTCGCTTTAGAGAGCAGGAAGGTCTTCTAATATGAATATTTGGGTTGATACTGATGACAAACTTGAGGCGCTCTGCGCGCGCTTGAGCGTGGAACCTGTGATCGCTCTAGACACAGAATTTATGCGTACCGATACATTTCACCCTAAATTAGCACTGATTCAACTATCAGATGGACATGATTGTTGGCTGATCGACGTGTTGCGGATCGACACATATAACCCGCTAAAGGCATTGCTTGAGAATCCTCAACGGGTGGTGATACTGCACGCTTGCGCTGAGGATGTCGAAGTGCTCGAGCACGCGTTGGCAATCTCTCTAGGGAATATTTTTGATACGCAAATTGCCGCGGGGATAGTCAATATCGGTTATTCTATGGGGTATGCGCGACTTTTGGAACGGCTTATGGGAATTGATCTGGATAAGCAACAAACGCGCTCTAACTGGATGGCTCGGCCATTGTCGGCCGAACAATTACGCTATGCCGGGGACGATGTCATCTATCTTCACCGCATGCAGACGATGCTCAATGAAAAGCTTGATCAGTTGGATCGCTGGTCATGGTTAGACGCCGAAACTCGGGCCGTGATTGACATGGTTGCGGGGCGTAAAAATGTCGAGGACTATTATCAACGTGTTAAAGGTGCATACCGTTTGTCGGCAGATTCACTGCGATTACTAAGGCGATTATGTATTTGGCGTGAGGCGCGGGCGCGCGAATTGGATCGACCGAGGGGGCATATACTCAAGGATCCGGTACTGCTTGAATTGGCCATTAGCCAACCAAAAAATAAGGCTGACTTATCTACCATTGAGGGGTTTTACAACCGCGATATAACAAGGTATGGCGATTCAATTATTTCCGAAATTGTTGCGGTAAACGACGATCCGGAGCTAGCGACCCTTCCGCAACCGCTCAGTCGGGCGGCTAATACGGAACTCAAAGCGGTGCGCACTGTACTCAGCGAAGTTGCCCGCACGGAGGATGTTCCGGTGGAGTACTTGGCCTCTAAAAAAGAATTGGAGAGCATCCTGCGGAGCGTCGAAAGCGGCGTTCCGGCGTGGCCACAGAGATTATGCGAAAGCTGGCGGGCGAGGTTGGTAAAACCAGCCATAGAGCGGGTACTTGCCTGCGGGGAAAATCAACCATGATAGTCTGTGATATTTTTGCCAGTCGTTATAAAAATGAAATGTATTTATATGTGGTGCGTGCCGAAGGTACAGAGCGCGTGCCGGAGGAACTTTTACAGCGCCTTGGCGAACTCAGGTTGGTGACCACCTTGTTACTTAAGCACGATTTGAAATTGGCGCGAGCCGATGTTGTAGAGGTTCTACGTCGGCTTGATCAGCAAGGTTACTATCTGCAAATGCCGCCAAGCCCCTACGCCACAGATAGAGATACAGCTGAGGCGGCACGGGCGTGAGCGCCAACCCTCGTGCAGAGCAATTTTGGCACGTTAAACCACTGGTGGATATGAGTCCTAATGAGTGGGAATCGCTGTGCGATGGTTGTGGCAAGTGTTGTTTGGTAAAGCTGGAGGACGCCGATACTGGCGATATTTATCATACTGACGTCGGCTGCAAATTACTTGACAGCCATTCCTGTCAATGCAGTAATTATATCAGACGCCACGAATTTGTAGACGATTGCCTCAAGTTGACCGCCGATAACATTGACGAATTACACTGGTTACCGAACAGTTGTTCTTATCGAATTTTAGCGCGCGGTGGCGATCTGCCAAGTTGGCATCATTTGGTCAGTGGTAATCGCAACCAAGTTCACAGCTATGGGGTCTCTTTGCGCGGACGAGTCGTGTCTGAACTCGACGTTGCCGATGCGGATATGGAAGACCGTATCATTCACTGGGTGGATTGATTATGTATTCTGCCGAGAATTATTTTTGGGGTTGGGTGGTCTATATCATTGGGGCGCTGTGTTTGTTGTCCTGTGCTTGGTATTTATTAAGGCGGTTAATCAACGCCGCGTTACGCCAGAGTATTATGCTGGTTGCCACCGCGTTCTTGATGACGCCAGTGACCGCGCACCGCGATGATTTTCATCTTGCACCGGCCTTTTTTGTCAGCCTCTACGAGGGTTTAGTCAGTGATATAGGCTATCAACGCGGTGTCGCTCCGATCATGGCTATGACGGTACTCGCTCTGACGCTGTTTGCCATTATCAAATTTATTTCGAATAGAATTCGTAAGCCATTGCCAGTGCGTGTGAGGCCGGCATACTCATCGGATAAACGTCGCCGTTCGAATTTGTAGGCGCGTTCAGCCGATGTGTGAACTAATGGGTATGTCGGCCAATGTGCCAACCGATGCGGAGTTTAGCTTTACCGGATTGATTGAGCGCGGCGGCGGTTCAGATATACACCGCGATGGTTGGGGTATCGCGTTTTATCGCGGGCGAGGGGTGCAAGAATTTCGCGATCCACAACCCGGTGTCGAGTCGGATATCGCTCGATTAGTCAAGCGCAGTGGCATCAAAAGTACTCTCCTCATCAGTCATATTCGACGTGCTAACATAGGCGGGGTAAGCGTAGAAAATACCCACCCATTTGTACGCGAGCTGTGGGGAAATTACTGGACTTTTGCACATAATGGACAGCTTCGAGGAGCGAAGAAAAACCTTCATCTCGGTCGCTTTAAACCGGTCGGAAGCACCGATAGTGAACACGTGTTTTGTTGGTTACTCGATCGCATTGCAGTCGCTTTTGCGACGCGACCAAAATCGGCTAAAACGCTTTGGCGGCTGATTGATGAACTCACACGCGAGGCGCGGGTCTTTGGTGTTTTCAACTTTTTAATGAGTGATTCACAGCATCTTTACGCGCATTGTTCCACGCGCCTTCACTGGCTGACTCGTCAGGCGCCGTTTGGCAGTGCGCGTTTGAAAGACTTAGAAATGTCCGTAGATTTCAGCCAGCACACCAGCGATAGTGATGTCGTGACGATTATCGCAACCGATCCGTTGACCTCAAATGAGCACTGGCACCGTATGGAGAGTGGGCAGATTGCGATCTGGAAAAATGGACGTCGACAATCTTTTTAAGCAGCGCGGGCAATTCCAATTCAAGGGGGTTGGCAGCGCGTTATATCGCAGGACTATAGTCATTATTGCCCGCTATAATGATAGGCAGGTGTTGATTTACTATAACTCGCATTTTACAGAGGAAGCTGACAAGCAATGAAATTTACTGGTACTGATAACTACGTCGCTACAGAAGAGTTACAAATGGCTGTCAACGCCGCGGTTACGCTGCAAAGACCCCTGCTAATCAAGGGCGAACCCGGCACGGGCAAGACGTTATTGGCCGAGGAGGTTGCCAAGTCACTCGGCAAGCGCCTGCTTTCGTGGCATATCAAGTCAACCACCAAAGCGCAGCAGGGACTCTACGAATACGACGCGGTGTCGCGGCTTCGCGATTCTCAATTGGGCAGCGAAAAGGTCCAAGATATCGGTAATTATATCGATAAGGGCAAGCTCTGGGAGGCCTTTACGGCGGACGAGCAGGTGGTACTCCTCATCGATGAAATCGATAAAGCTGACATTGAATTCCCCAATGATTTACTACTTGAACTAGATCGTATGGAGTTTCATGTTTACGAGACAGGAGAGACCATTAAGGCGATTCAGCGGCCAATCGTTATCATAACTAGCAACAACGAAAAAGAACTGCCAGACGCGTTTTTGAGGCGCTGTTTCTTTCACTTTATTAGTTTCCCCGATCGCGCGACGATGCAGCGCATTGTTGATGTGCACTTTCCAACAATTAAAAAGCAACTGGTGGATACCGCGCTGGACATGTTTTTTGACGTTAGAAAAATACCCGGACTGAAGAAGAAACCCTCGACGTCGGAACTGGTGGATTGGTTAAAGCTAGTCATGTCGGATGATATTCCAGAGGATATTCTGACAAATCGAGATCCGACTAAGGCTATCCCGCCGCTCTATGGGGCATTGCTGAAAAATGAACAAGACGTTCATCTGCTCGAGCGATTGGCATTCATGACCCGTAGAGAGGCTCGGTAGCACCCAATATGTTAATCAATTTTTTCTACATGCTAAAACGCGCCAACCTACCGGTTTCGGTCAAGGAATTGTTAGATTTGCTGTCGGCGCTGGAGTCCAATTTAGCCTTTGCATCGGTGGAAGACTTTTACTTACTCGCTCGCACTTGTATGGTTAAAGATGAAAAATACTATGATCGTTTCGATCGTGCCTTTGGCGCCTATTTCAAGAATCTTGAAAATATCGACGATATTATCGAAGCGCTGATTCCAGAGGACTGGTTACGGCAGGAATTTGAGAGGCATTTTAGCGAGGAAGAAAAGGCCAAGATAGAGAGCTTGGGTGGTCTGGAAAAGTTAATAGAGGAATTTAAAAAACGCCTCGAGGAGCAAAAAGAGCGTCACGAGGGTGGCAATAAGTGGGTCGGCACAGGCGGTACATCGCCCTTTGGTCACGGTGGCTACAACCCTGAGGGAATCCGTATCGGCGGTCCAGGTGGCAAGGGCAGTGCGGTTAAAGTCTGGGACGAACGCCAATACAGAGATCTCGACGATTCGGTGGAGATCGGCACGAGAAACATCAAGGTTGCGTTGAGGCGCCTGCGTAAATTTGCCCGTCAAGGGTCGGCTGACCATCTCGATTTGGAGGATACGATTCGCTGTACCGCGCGGAATGCAGGTCTGTTGGATATCAAGATGGTTCCCGAACGTCGCAATGCGGTCAAGGTGTTAATCTTTTTTGATATCGGCGGTTCGATGGACCCCTATGTCAGGTTGTGTGAAGAGCTATTTTCCGCAGCCAAGACTGAGTTTAAGCACCTCGAGTACTTTTATTTTCACAATTGTCTGTACGATTATGTCTGGAAGGACAACCGACGCCGCAAGGAACAGCAAATTAAGACCTATGACTTACTCAATAAGTACTCGTCTGATTACAAAGTAATTTTTGTCGGTGATGCGTCGATGGCGCCCTATGAGATCGCAAGTCCCGGGGGCAGTGTCGAGTATCATAATGAAGAACCAGGCAGCGCTTGGATGCGCAGGATGAGTAACACCTTCGATAAGTTAGTATGGATTAATCCGGTACAAGAAAAACACTGGCAATACACGCCGTCGATTTTGATGCTCAGAGATTTAATCGACGACAAAATGTTCCCTCTGACGTTGAGTGGTCTAGAGAAAAGTATGTCAACGCTCTCTCGGTAACTTTGGGTTAGTTACCCATCACCGTAGCAAGTACCCCGCCCCCAAAAAGCCTAGAAGGCCCGCAAGACTCTTAGATAGAGGCGATCCAAGCGTGCCTCCATCCACGCTCGCGCTTTGCATCATTACTGCCTAGTATCACTACTACCTAGCTACCTAGTATCACTACTACCATACATTACTGGGGCCACTAGATCTTGCAGAGCGGGTGATACACCCCAACAACGATCATCATGAAGCCGTTAGGCTGGGGTAAGAGAACTTAATAGCCAAAAGTCTAATTCTTCTGGTCATTCACGCAGCGCATATACAGGCGTTCTAACTGAAATGCTATCGGCGTCGCTATGGTGCATCGCTTATGCGCACTACCTTGGATTACTTGGTCAATCAGATCATGTACACCACACCCCATAGGCCAACGGTGGTCAAGACGATGGTGTAGGGTAGAGCCATTAATACCATGCGCATGTACGACAAGCCAATCAGTGGGGCTAGTGCGGAGGTCAGTAAAAATAGAAAAGCAGCTTGCCCGTTGGGCGTTGCGACACTGGGTAGGTTGGTCCCGGTGTTGATTGCTACGGCTAATTTTTCGAACTGGCCGCGGCTGATCTCTCCAGCATCCAGCACTGCTTTAATTTCGTTGATATACACCGTGGCGACAAAAACATTGTCACTGATCATCGACAAGATACCATTCGCCAAGAAAAACATTCCGGGTTGTACTTGCTCGTCCATGGCGAGCACATAACTTATGACCGGAGAAAATAGATGTTGCTCGTGAATGACTGCAACGATGGCGAAAAATACCACCAGGAGAGCGGTGAAAGGCAATGCTTCCTCGAAAGCATGGCCGATTCTATGCTCTTCAATGACGCCGTTAAAGGCGGTTAATAAGACGATGATCATCAGCCCAATTAGACCGACCGGCGCCCAGTGGAAAGCCAGCGCTAATACCAGAATCGCCGCGACAATCCCCTGCACGATCAGCGCGGCGACGTCGTTTTTGGTGCGATGGGATTGTTCGTATTCGCTGTATTCAACCAAAACGTTACGCACATTGCTCGGTAACTGCACGCCATAACCGACGATTGCAGTCTTTTCGATCACTAGACAGGTCATTAAACCGCAAACCAGCACCGGCATGGTGACCGGGGCCATGGTCAAGAAAAAGGTGATGAAATCCCACCCGGCTTTTTCGGCGATCAGCAAATTTTGTGGTTCGCCAACTAGGGTGCAGACCCCGCCCAGAGCCGTGCCGACGGCGCCATGCATAATTAAATTGCGTAAAAATGCCCTGAACTGTTCAAGATCGTCGCGGTGCTCGTCGGCCACTTCTGTGTCTGAGGTATGGTCATGCCCTAAGGATGTCATATCCTTTCCTGATGCGACCTTGTGGTAGACACTGAAAAATCCCACCGCGATGGTGATCAATACGGCGGTCACCGTCAGCGCATCTAGAAAGGCAGAGAGCACCGCGCCGGCGAAGCAAAATAGCAGTGATAGCAGTATTTTTGACTGTACGCCGAGAAGAATTTTAGTGAAGACAAACAATAACATGTCGCGCATGAAGTAGATGCCAGCGACCATGAACATCAACAGTAAGATGACTTGAAAATTTGACACGGCCTCGAGATAGACGCTCTCGGGGGAAGCTAAGCCGAGCAGGATCGCCTCGATTGCTAGTAGGCCACCGGGTTGCAATGGGTAGCACTTGAGCGCCATGGCGAGGGTAAAGATAAACTCGCCAATCAGTAACCATCCCGTGGCAAAGGGCCCCACGATGTAGAGTGCCAGTGGGTTGATAACTAGAAATATGACGATGGTCGCCTGGTACCAGTCCGGTGATGCGCCGAGAAAGTTCTGTTTAAAAGCTTGAGCGAGAGTAGGATTCATGAGGCGCCTTTGATTACAATTGAGGTCGAATTGGTATGCTAAAAAGTGTTAGGAGCTATTATACTATAGGTTATTAGCCATTGACTTTAGCTATTGGCATTTGCATTTGCAAGCGTTTATCGGCGCTTTTCAATTTAGGAATAGCCCTTTGGAATTAGAAATTTTTAATCAGTGTTTTTACCCCACATCAGTGCCTAGCGGGAACCCCAATAGAATTGTCATTGGGGTGATAGGACGCTCTATCGTGGTGCGTGACGGTAGCTTCTTACTGCCATTTTCAGAGATCGAGGGGTTGCACTACTATCGCCTAAGGAGGATGCTAATCGGTCATTGGCAAGGGCTCGATTGCGAGGTCTGGGAGTTGATGCCGGAAGTAGCCAATTTGGAGGGTATTCATTGCAGCGATTTACGCAGTTTACTAATAGCAAGCGATGACGCTCACTTTGCCATGGCGTGTCGTGCCATTCAGTTACTTGACTGGCAAGATAACCACCGTTTCTGCGGCCGCTGTGGACAAGCCACGGAGCCGAGCGAAAGCGAAAATTCGCTAGTCTGTAAAGCCTGCGAAATAAATAATTACCCAAGAATTTCACCCTGCGTGATCGTTGTTGTAACCCGCGGAGACTCCTGCCTTTTAGCGCGTCAAGCGAATTGGCCCGAGGGTCTGTTCAGCGCAGTTGCTGGTTTTTTGGAAGCAGGCGAGAGCGCCGAAGATGCACTGACCCGAGAGGTATTCGAAGAGGTGGGCGTCAGCGTTTGTAATCCGGAATATGTCGGCAGCCAATCCTGGCCTTTTCCGGGGCAGTTAATGTTGGGGTTTCTCGCTGAGGCGACATCTGAGGAGATTACAGTTGACGGCGTAGAAATTTCTCAGGCACAGTGGTGGCGATATGATAAATTACCACCTAGCATACCCCCGCCCACAGTCATGTCAGGCTTGTTAATTCAGCGCTTTGTAGACCGAGTTCGCGGTTGAGATCAAGCGTATAGCTTTGGTGCTAGGCAGTCGGGGACCGCCATGTAACTTTAGTTCATTCATTGGGAGTATATTTTGGAGTTTCTTTACGATTACGGGTTGTTTACCGTTAAGTTAATCACCGTGGCATTGTCGATTATCGCTGTGGTTGTGATGTTGGCCGCCGCGAGGGATAAGCAATCGGGCTCTGGAGCCAAGGGCTTTTTAGAAATCATCCGTTTGAACGAGCAATACGATGATATGCGCGAGTCGGTGATGCTGGCGACGCTCAACGAAGCTGAGCAAAAAGTGCAAATCAAAGTGCTCGATGAGGCGAGAAAAGAAAAACACAAAGCCGACAAAAAAGCCGCTAAGCAAAATACCACCGAAGATGCCTCGCGGCGCCGTGTCTACGTCCTCAATTTTGACGGCAATATCAGCGCCTCAGCCGTCGAGCATTTGCGCGAGGAGATAACCGCTGTGTTATCTCAAGCGACCGAATCCGACGAAGTGGTGCTGAAATTGGAAAGTGCTGGGGGTATGGTTCATAGCTATGGTCTCGCCGCCAGCCAACTGGATCGGCTGCGTAAGAAAAAAATCCCACTCACAGTTTGTGTCGATAAAGTCGCCGCCAGTGGTGGTTACATGATGGCCTGTGTAGCCGACCGTATATTGGCGGCGCCCTTTGCGGTGTTGGGCTCCATCGGCGTGATCGCGCAGTTACCTAATTTCAACCGGGTGTTAAAGAAAAACCAAATCGACTTTGAATTATTGACCGCTGGAGAGTACAAGCGCACTCTGACGGTATTTGGCGAAAATACCGAGGCGGGCAGAGAAAAGTTTGTTCAGGAACTGGAGGAAACCCACCAGTTATTTAAAGATTACGTCACCGAGCGCAGGCCTGCGGTGGACGTAGTTCAGGTCGCTACTGGAGAGGTTTGGTACGGCAGTCGGGCGTTAGAGGTGGCATTGGTAGATGACCTGCAAACCAGCGATGAGTATCTAGTCGAGTGTGTTGGCAGTGCTGACGTATTCGAAATTAACTATGTTTTAAAGAAATCGTTGGCTGAACGCTTCGGTATTGCGGCTGAAACCAGCGTCGATAGAATCTTGTTAAAATGGTGGCAGCGGTTGACGCGCGCTAGCCACAAATTACTTTGAACATGACCCGACAGCGTTGCGCGTATTAATCGCGGCGGAGCTTTTCGTTGGTGGCAATCGGGGTGGGGAAGTTGAATACCACCAGGTAGCTAGAAATCAGGAAGGTCAGTATCGCCGCTCCTTGTATAAGATGGGATGCAATGTTGCCGATCATGGAGGCATTGAAGGCAACGTAGGCAATCAGTAACGAAAACTCGCTGTTTTGCCCGAGTCGAAAGCCAATATCCCATGCCAGACTGCCTGTTTCACTCTGCGAGCGCAATAGATAGTGGTAGGTAATGGGTTTGACAGCTAAGACCAGTGCAGCAAGTAGCAGCGCCCCGGCAGCAATCTCGGGGATCAGCGCAATATCAAAGCTACTACCGAGCGAGAAAAAGAACAATATGAGAAAGAAGTCTCGCAGCGGCTTTAAGTTCAGCGCGATATATTGAGAAAAGGGGCAGGTGGCAATCGAGATGCCACCGACAAATGCACCTATCTCTCTCGATAGACCGAGGCTGGCTGCGGCCTCGGAAATTCCCAAACACCAACCAATAGCGAGTAAAAAAACATATTCTCCGATCCGATCGAAGCGCGCAAATAGTGGTAGTAAGACGATGCGAACCATCAATACAGAAAATCCCACCAACACCGGTAGTGCCAAGAAACTGCGGCCTAGTTGCAGTAGGTCGGGACTTCCGGACTCACCGGCGCTCAAGAACATCAATACAAAGATGGCTATAAAATCTTGCATTAAGAGCATACCGACCATCAAATCACCCGAATGTTTATGGTGCAGTGCGGTGGTTGGCAGTAACTTAATGCCGATGATGGTACTGGAAAAGATCGTAGCAATACCGATAATAATGCTTTCAGTTGGGGTGTATCCAAACGCCTTACCCACAACAAATCCCATGCAGCCAAATAATAGCGAGCTTATCAGCGTCACGTGGGTAACCTTTCGCAATACTCTAAATAGGGTTTGCGGTTGCATGTCGAGGCCGAGCAAAAACAGCAAAAATATAATACCAATTTCAGCAATTTGCGAGATGGTTGTGACATCGGTAACCCAGCCAATCCCATGAGGTCCTATCACCGCGCCAAGCGCTATGTATGCCACTAATAGAGGTTGTCGTCCGAACAGTGCGAGCGATGCGAACACTGCTGCGCCACTGAAGATAAGAAAAAAAAGTTGGATCAGGTGGTCGTGCATAAACGCGTATCGTAGGGAGTAAGAAGTGGCCTAGGTACTCAGGGATCCACAGATGGTATGACAAAACGAGTGTCTTCGCCAGCCGTCATTCGTGCGATTGTCGACTAGTTCAAGTCACGCCGTCGAAACAGTGGTACGGGTTGATCGACGGCGACTTGATAGGCGTTGGTAAAATCATTCAGTGCGGTGCTCGCAGATTGCAGGTTGTCGTGCTCCGGCAGGACGAATGCATCGAAGCCGCAACGTTGCAGCATAAATAGTTGGTCACGAATGATATGACCAAAGGCGCGGAGTTCGCCTTGATAGTGGTAGCGTTCGCGCAGCAGTCGTGCGGTTGAAAAACCTCTGCCATCGGTGAAGTTGGAGAATTTTATGGCAATAATAGACTCAGCACACAAAGCCTTGGAACACTGGATCGCGGAAAAATCCGCGATGTCTTCATCGGAGTTAATCCAAAACCCATGCGAGCCGTCAGAGGTGCCATGCGTCTCGAATTGTTGTTGCCACATGGCCAGAGGTAAAACATAAAAATCGTTTGGCACAGGCTCGTCGCAAGTGTAGATAATATGCCAATTATCCTCGACCGCAATACCGTTTTTAAGCACCAGAGCCATATACTCGCTCCTTAAATTTTTCGATGCCTATACGCCTATAGGTGGCTAAAAAGGATTCGTCTAGCTGTCGATTTTCCACGTAGACATCGAGCAGGCTCTCAATACCATCGGTGACCGCTCCGCGTGCGAGAGATGGGCCGAGAACTTTACCCAAAGAGGCGCTCTTGCTGGCACTTCCACCCAGTTGAATTTGATACCACTCCTCGCCTTTTTTATCGACACCCAATATGCCAATGTGACCGACATGGTGATGACCACAGGCATTCATGCAACCCGATATATTAAGTTCTATGTCACCGAGGTCATGGACGTAATCAAGGTCATCAAATTTACGCTGGATAGCTTCCGCTACGGGGATCGATTTGGCATTCGCTAAGGAGCAGTAGTCGCCACCGGGACAACAAATAATATCCGTTAGCGTGCCGATATTAGGTGTCGCCATGCCGTATTTTTTAAGTGCTTGCCAGAGGTCAAATAGGTCTGCTTTGAGCACATCGGTGAGGACTACGTTTTGGTTGTGTGTCGATCTTATTTCCGACTTACCAAATTGCTCAGCCAAGTCGGCGATGGCCTCAAGTTGACTATCGGTAACATCGCCAGGCGGAACCCCCATCGGCTTCAAAGACAGTGTTACTGCCGCATACCCCCGCTGCTTTTGGTCGATTACGTTGCGATCCAGCCAGCGAGAAAAGCTCCGGTGCTGCGCGCTCAAACGGTCGAGTTCATGGTTGGCGGCTTCGTCGTCAACGACGCTGTAGCCGGGATCAGAGAAAAACGTTTTAACCCGCTCGATCTCACGCTCGGTCAGGGTGGCTGGGCCCTCCTTGAGATGCTGCCATTCGTCTTCAACGCGCTGTGCAAAGACTTCGGGTGTCCATGCTTTGACCAAAATTTTAATTCGCGCCTTGTATTTATTCTGACGGTTTCCGTAACGATTGTAGATTCGTAATATACTATCTAGATAGGTTAAAAGGTGCTTTTTTGGTAAAAACTTTTTAATCGAAGCGCCAATCATGGGCGTGCGGCCTAGACCGCCGCCGACGAAAATTTCAAAACCCAATTCGCCGCTTTCGTTGGTTTTTAATTGCACGCCAATATCGTGAAGAAGAAATGCTGCTCTATCCTCGGTGGAACCACAGACGGCTATCTTGAATTTGCGCGGCAAAAAGGCGAACTCTGGATGCAGTGTTGACCACTGTCGAATAATTTCACACCATGGCCGAGGGTCTTCTATTTCGTCGCACGATACACCAGAATATTGATCGGTGGTGGTGTTGCGAATGCAGTTGCCGCTGGTCTGAATCGCATGCATTTCTACCGAAGCAAGGTGCTCTAATATGTCTGGTGTATCCTCCAGCCGAGGCCAGTTTAATTGAATATTTTGACGCGTTGTAAAGTGCACATAACCCTTGTCATAAAGTCGCGAAATTTCGGCGAGCTTGCGTAATTGCTTCGATGATAGCAGTCCGTAGGGCACCGCGATTCTTAACATCGGCGCCAAGCGTTGGATATAAAGTCCATTTTGCAGGCGAATTGGTAAAAACTCTTCTTCCGAGAGTTGCCCGTCGAGGTACCGCGTCACTTGACTGCGGTACTGGGCGACCCGTTCGCGGATCAAATTGTGGTCGTAATAATCGTAAATATACATGCTGTAGAGTTCGCCAAGGACGGTTGATGTGCTAGGAACATTTATCCTGCCGAGTTGGCAAGCCTAGCAATCCCGCCGTCGATCATAGCGGTTATGAGGATATGGTTGAATTGTTTTTTATCTATATAGTAATGCCGAAATGGAATACTTGGTAAATTCTAAGTGATCCACTGAGTGATCGTAGGGGTACACATTGGGGTATCGCAGAGGTTGTTAAAAGAGGCGACAGCAGTTTTAAGTATTGGTACTATGCCGTTTTGCAATAGTAGGAGAGATACGGTGGCACAAGACAGTAAATCGAACACTGAGGCGCCTGACTCGCAAGCCGATGACGACGGTCGCGTCGATGCAATGGCCGCCGTTGCAGTACTCTTGATCGCCGTTGGTGCCTTTGTTTACATCTTGTCGACACTCTAACCACGTTAATTATGATCGGTGTAACATCAAAGCACTTTGGAGTATGAAAAGTCAGTGAGTGCGCAGCGGGACAATTCTTCTTATAGCCGTGACCCCCGCGCGCTAGTGCAGGAGCACCTCAACCGTGCGCCGGCGATTCCAATAGCGGTAAATCACGACCAGAGTGACATCAAAGAACAAATCAAAGCTCGGTTAAGTGAACAAAATGCAACGATTATTGCTCACTATTACACTGATCCCAGTATTCAGGAATTAGCCGAGGAGTCTGGTGGCGTGGTGTCGGATTCGTTGGAAATGGCGCGATTCGGCAAGAATAGCGATGCGCAGACGCTGATCGTGGCGGGCGTTGCATTTATGGGTGAGACAGCAAAAATCTTGACGCCAGAAAAGCGGGTATTAATGCCGTCGCTCGAAGCGACGTGTTCACTCGACATCGGTTGCCAAATAGACGAATTTAACGATTTTTGTGACCAACATCCCGATAGAACGGTGGTGGTTTATGCAAATACATCGGCTGCGGTCAAAGCGCGGGCAGATTGGGTCGTCACTTCGAGTATTGCTGTTGATGTGGTTGACCATCTGGATTCACTGGGCGAAAAAATTCTTTGGGCACCGGATAAGTATCTCGGCGGCTACGTTCAACAGCGCACCGGCGCGGACATGTTGCTGTGGGATGGCAGCTGTATCGTGCACGAAGAATTCAAGGCCCAGGGTATTCTCGATTTACTGCAGGTCTATCCAGACGCAGCGGTTTTGGTGCATCCTGAATCGCCGCGGGCGGTAGTGGAAGTGGCCACCATCGTAGGTTCGACATCGCAGTTGATTGCGGCGGCGCGCGCGTTGCCCAATCGGCAGATGATCGTCGCAACCGATCAGGGGATTTTTTATAAAATGCGTCAATCGGTGCCTGATAAAGAGCTCTTGATAGCGCCGACAGGGGGCAGTGGAGCGACCTGCCGCAGTTGTGCCAACTGTCCTTGGATGGCTATGAATCGATTGGAGACGCTACTCGACTGTTTGGAACAGTCGAGCAATGAGGTATTTGTCGATCCGATAATCGCCGGTAAGGCAATGGTAGCACTCGATCGAATGATGCAATTTAAACGCGACTAGCGACTCTAAGGCGCGTTTAACGAGCAAGCTCTTTGATCTGCCACTACTCTCTAGAGAATTTTTT
>CESJ01022271.1_pt1 | contig 27338 bp, 24 predicted proteins | sample 356311 | NCBI WGS metagenome assembly CESJ01 (sample SAMEA2621487, study PRJEB7988) | marine metagenome | biome: marine biome (ENVO:00000447); feature: surface water layer (ENVO:00002042); material: "saline water (ENVO:00002010), including plankton (ENVO:xxxxxxxx)" | depth 5 m
AACTATGAATCTACATGAATATCAAGGGAAGGAGATTTTAGCTCAACACGGAGTGAATGTTCAAAGGGGAGTTGTCCTAGATAATTTAAATGATATTGAAAAATTTTCTAAAAAACTTATTGAAGATACAAGCACAGAATGGTTTGTTGTAAAAGCACAAATTCATGCAGGTGGAAGGGGTAAAGGCGGCGGCGTTAAATTAGCAAAAAACCTAGATGAATTGAAAGAAGTAGTTACTGATATTTTAGGCATGAATTTAGTTACTCCTCAAACTTCAAAAGATGGCAAGTTGGTTAGAAAGGTTTTAATAGCGGAGGATGTTTATTATCCTGGCGAATCTGAAACTGAAGAGTTCTACGTTTCAATTTTATTAAACAGAAATACAGGAAAAAACATGATTATGTATTCTACAGAAGGAGGAGTGGATATAGAATCTGTAGCTGAAAAAACTCCTGAACTGATTTTTTATGAAGATATAGACCCTCTTTTAGGTATACTACCTTTTCAGGCTCGAAAAATAGCTTTTAATTTAGGTCTATCCGGAAAAGCATTTAAAGAAATGGTTAAATTCATTTCACTTTTGTATAAATCTTATGTTTCTTCTGATTCATCCTTATTTGAGATTAATCCAGTTTTAAAAACTTCCGATAATAAGATAATGGCAGTTGACGCTAAAGTAACTTTAGATGATAACGCTTTATTTAGACATAAAGATTATTCTGAATGGAGAGATCTAAAAGAAGAAAACCCAGTTGAGGTTGAGGCTAGAGAAGTGGGGTTGAATTACGTTGATTTAGATGGAAATGTTGGTTGTATGGTTAATGGAGCTGGATTAGCGATGGCTACAATGGATTTAATTAAACAATCGGGTGGTGATCCTGCAAACTTTTTAGATGTTGGAGGGACTGCAGATGCTAAACGAGTAGAAACTGCTTTTAGGTTAATCTTGAAAGACCCTAATGTAAAAGCTATATTGGTTAATATTTTTGGAGGAATAGTTAGGTGTGACAGAGTAGCTCAAGGAATTGTAGATGCGTATAATAATCTTGATAATATTGATGTTCCTATAATTGTAAGATTGCAGGGCACAAATGCTGAGATAGCTAAAGATATCATAGATAGTTGTGATTTTAAGGTTTATAGCGCTACTGAGTTTCAAGAAGCTGCTGATAAAATTCAAGAAGTACTATAATATAAGTGACATTTTGTCACTTATATTTCAATTATAAATGACATAATGTCTTATTTTTTAAAATGGCATTTATTTTGTTCTTAATAAGAATATAAATATTTGTTTAATTTAAAAATAATAAGCTATGAATTTAATTAAAAAACAATCTAATTTTTTACCATTTGTCTTTGATGATTTCTTTAGAAATACATGGGATATAACACCTGCCAAAAGTATAAATAACCCTGCGACAAATGTTATTGAAAATGATAAAGAATTTATTCTAGAATTTTCAATTCCTGGAAGGGATAATCTTGATTTTGAAATAGAAATAGACAATCGACTTTTATCTGTCAGTCTAAAAGAGAATAATTCTATTTCTAATGATAATTATATGTTACAAGAATTTAATTTTACTTCTTTTAGTAAATCATATGATTTACCTATTTCTATCGATTTATTAAAAATTGAATCATACTATAGAAATGGTATTTTGAAAATTAATCTTCCAAAAATAAAAGAGTTTCAAACTCAACCTAAAAAAATTATTTCTGTAAAAAAATAATTGATTAAAAGAGGGGGAGACCTCTCTTTTTTTATTCTTTTAATTCTTTTATAATATCTCTAATTCTAGCTGCTTCAATAAAATCTAAAGATTTAGCTGCTATTTCCATTTCTTTTCTTAATGAGTTTATTTCTTTAGTCTTTTCCGCTTGTGACATTTTTGTTTTATTTTTCACAAGTTGATTACCGTTTTTTACTTTATTTAAATCAATATGCTCAGAATCATTTGCAAAAACATCTTTAATTTTAGTTTTTAGTGGAGTTGGAGTTATATTGTTTTTAATGTTAAATTCTTTTTGTTTCTTCCTTCTATAATTTGTTTCATCAATAGTTTTTTTCATACTATTAGTAACTTTATCAGCATAAAAAATAGCTTTTCCATTTATATTTCTAGCAGCTCTTCCTATTGTTTGAGTTAATGACCTATGGCTTCTAAGAAATCCTTCTTTATCTGCATCTATAATAGCAACTAGTGATACTTCAGGCAGATCAAGTCCTTCTCTTAATAAATTAACTCCAACCAAAACATCAAATAATCCTTTCCTTAATCCTAGCATTATCTCAACTCTTTCAATAGTATCAATATCACTATGTATATATCTGGATCTAACATCAATATTGTTCAGATATTTTGTTAGCTCTTCTGCCATTCGTTTAGTTAATGTTGTAACTAAAATTCTTTCGTTTTTTTCAACACGAATTTGTATTTGATTTATTAAATCGTCTATTTGATTTTTACTTTCTCTTACCTCAATAATTGGATCTAATACACCTGTTGGTCTTATTATTTGTTCTGTATATATTCCTTCTGTTTTTTCGAGTTCGTAATCTGAAGGTGTTGCACTAACATAAATTACTTGGTTTTGTACAAATTCAAATTCTTCGTATTTCAAAGGCCTATTATCCATGGCTGCAGGAAGTCTAAATCCGTATTCAACTAAATTTTCTTTTCTGCTTCTATCTCCTCCATACATTGCGCGTACTTGAGATAATGTAACATGGCTTTCGTCAACAATCATTAGGTAATCGTCAGGAAAATAATCTAATAGACAAAATGGCCTTGTTCCAGGTAATCTTTTGTCAATGTATCTTGAGTAATTTTCTATTCCAGAGCAATATCCAAGTTCTTGAATCATTTCCAAGTCGAAATTAGTTCTTTCTTCTAATCTTTTTGCTTCAAGAAATTTACCTATTTCTTTAAAATATTCGATTTGATTTTTTAAATCAAACCTTATTTCATTCATTGCATTTTGTAACACATCTGGTGATGTTGCGAACATATTTGCAGGATAAATATTTAATTTATCTAAAGATTCGATAGTTTTTTTTGTTAGTGTATCAAAGGTTTCAATTAACTCAATTTCATCTCCAAAAAAATGAATCTTAAAACTATGATCTGCATAGCTTGGAAAAATATCAATGATATCTCCAGATACTTTAAATGATCCGCTTACTAGATCTGTAGTTGTTCTAGAGTAAAGACTTTGAACTAAATTATGTAGAAATTTAGTTCGTGATATTTTTTCATTTTTTTCAATCTTAATTATATTTTTCTTAAACTCTACTGGATTTCCAATCCCATACAAACAAGATACTGATGCTACAACTATTACGTCTCTTCTTCCAGATAGTAATGATGAAGTTGTACTTAATCTAAGTTTTTCAATATTTTCATTTATGGATAAATCTTTCTCAATGTAAGTTCCGCTTACCGGTAAATATGCTTCGGGTTGGTAATAATCATAATAAGAAACAAAATATTCAACAGAATTATTTGGAAAATATTCTTTAAATTCTGCATAAAGCTGTGCAGCTAAAGTTTTATTATGTGCAAGAACTAGTGTTGGCTTATTTACTTTTTCTATAACATTAGCCACCGTGAAAGTTTTACCAGACCCTGTAACTCCTTTTAGAGTTTGGAACTTAGTATTTTCTTTTAAACCCTCAACAAGCTGATCAATAGCTTGTGGTTGATCTCCAGTGGGATTATATTCTGACTCTAGTTTAAACAAGTGTATTTTTAATTTTTCAAATTTACAATAATAAGTCTCTAATAGATAATTCTTACTTTTATATTATTAAATACAATTATTTTCAAATTATGACTGAAAAATTAATGTCAAAGAAAAAGCCCTTTTTTCCTATTAATGATAGATTAAATGAGTATTTATCTGAATATAATAGAAATTTAAAAATCCCTGTTTTCTATGAAGATTTAAAAAGGTTTTCAGGATCAGTTTCAGTTTTTAATAAAAAAGATAAAGACACTCTTTGGGTTAGAGTTTTTTATTCTGAATTTGAGCGTCAAGATATTGATTTATCTTTAAAAAAAGTTTATAATTTATTGCATTCAGATGGTAACGAATCTAATATTGATCTTTTAAATATTGATGCTATTGACTACTGTACTTTTGGTAACTCTAAACCTTTTAGAATAAAAATTAGAAATATATTAAATGATAATTTTACATATTTCTATGTAAAAAAAGCAGATGCTTCCAGAGTCTATGGTTTAGAACTAGAGAATTTACTTTCTCCGTATAATTTAAACTTTCTTATTAGTAATGACACTTTAATTGAAGAACATGTTGTTGGAATTCCAGGAGATGAGTTTTTTGAAGAACATCTTGAAAAATGTAATGATTCTGAAAAATCACAAATCGCTAAAGAATTTGTGAAATTTAATGAAAGATGCATGATTAGATTGTTGGGTGATATGCGCTCATACAATTATGTGATAATACCAACTCACGATTTTGATCAGGTTATTTATAAAATTCGAGCAATTGATTTCGATCAGCAATGCTATGAAGGTAATTTAAAAGTATATAGACCACAATTTTTTAAAGAAAACCAATTTATTATGAATCTTGTTAAAGATAGACTTGATTCAATTTCTGTAGATCAATATAAGACCGAGGAAAGGTCAATTATAGCTAAACGAATCTTAAGTTCAGAAAGCAGAACAAAAAAGATTATTGAATGTATGAGTTGCGATAAAATTTCGTCGAAAGAGAATATTTTATTATTATCTAGTCAAATTTTTAAACTGACAAAAGATGAAAAATTTATTAATAGTAAAAATATGGGAGAAATAATAAGAGCTTCCTTTAATTATGTTTTAAGAAATTATGAAAATCGTGAAATGCTAAGTGTTAATTAGTAAAACTGGTAAGGATCCTCTTCTTCAAAATTATCTTCTAAATATTCATCGTTTGTGTCCTCGATAAATAACTTTTCAGGAGCTTTCTTTGGCATATCTCCAATTGAAAAAATTGTTTGAGGATAATCAATGGAATTATTTTCGTTATTCGTTTCTACAACTTCTACAAAAAATGTCCACAAGCTTAAAAAGTCATACACATAAATAAAGTTTTTTTGAACCTCATTAATTATTGTGTTTAAAACATGGTCTTTCATTACTTTTTCTTGTCCAAAACTTTCAAATGTTAATTCTTCACCCTGTTTCCATTCAGAGTCACTTAAATAAAAAGAAGCCATTTCATTTCCCTCAAACTCAAATGCCTTTATAATTGCAAAATGTAAATCTTCAAAATTATTAACGTATTTAATTTCTATGTCCCTCAAAACGTCTTCTTTTGTATCAAGAATTATTCTTAATCTGTAAATCATTTGTGTTTTTTATAAAAAATAAACTCCAATAAAATTGAAATCCAAATAAAATTGTTGCTAGAAATAAGTGTAATGGCTGGCTTAAAATTGGAAAATCTCCGTAATACATTATAATTCCTAATAATATTTCTAATAATATTACAAAACCAATTAATGAAATAGTTTTTAAATTATATGATTTTTTAAATGCATAATAAAATAGATATGCATTAATGAAAAATACTAATAATGAAAATGTTCTATGAAAATAAAAATATAAGTCTGGAGATTCAAGCCATAGTTCTTTATTTTTTGAGAGTTCGTATTGAATATCAATAAATTCTCTCACTTGGGTTCCTGTAATTACTTGAACTAAGGTTAAGATAATTGAAAAGATTATTAAATATTTTATTTTTTTATCTTGGTTATAATTTTCTTTTTCTTCTTTAGAATAATAAATTAAATAAATAATTAAAGCTACTATTATAAGTGCCATCAGCATATGAACAGTTATTTTATAAGGAGCTAAATTTGAATCAACTACTAATTTCCCAAGCCAAGCTTGAAAACCCATTCCTAAAACAATAAGTAAGGAAATTAACGTAATACTTTTGTTTTTTTTAATATACTTTAAAGACATTAGCAACATTAATAAGGTGAAAATACCAGCAACAGCTCCCATTAATCTGTTAATAAATTCAATCCATGTATGAACAGGATCATAAGTTACATAATTGTGTTTTTCATATAAAGTCCAATTATTGAGATTTATTTCTTCATTTGATCTAAAATTTAATTTTGCAGTGTATAGTTTTTCACTATTTAAAATTATCATTTGATTAACCTTATAATCATGACTAGACTTAAATATTAATTCACTTTCTTCATATGGAGGTATGTAGTATCCAAAACATTTTGGCCAATCTGGACATCCCATTCCACTTCCAGTCATTCTAACTAAAGATCCAGCTAAAATTACTAAGTATACTAAAACCAGACTGATTTTAGATATTTTGATAAAATTATTCAATGGTGTTATTTTTTAGTCCAAGAGATTCTCCCTTTTCAATCATCAATAAGTTTGCCGATTTTTTATCATTTTCAATTTTACCATCTAAAATGGAATTTTTAATATATTCTTTTATAATTCCTATCTCTTTGGAGGGCTTTATGTTAAAGTAATTCATAATTTCTTCTCCACTTACAGGTGGTTGAAAATTTCTAATAGAATCTCTTTCTTCAACTATTTTTATTTTTTCTCTAACTAATTTGAAATTATTTAAATATTTTTTAAATCTCAGAGGATTTTTAGTTGTTATATCTGCTTCACAAAGAGTTAATAAATCATCAAGGTCTTCATTACAATCATAAATTAATCTTCTAATAGCTGAATCCGTAATATTATTATTTGAAAGAACTATAGGTCTAGAGCTTAAATAAATAATTTTTTGTACATATTTTAATTTATTGTTTAAAGGAAGATTTAATCTTTTGAATAATTTATAAACCATTTTAGATCCTTTGAGCTCATGACCATGAAAAGTCCAACCAATTTTTTTTACAAATAGTTTAGTTGGAGCTTTTCCAATATCGTGAAGTAGAGCAGCCCATCTTAGCCAAAGGTTTTCTGTTTTTTGACAAATATTATCTAAAACCTCTAGTGTGTGATAGAAATTATCTTTATGCTTTTGTCCTTCAATTTCTTCAATTCCTTTCAGATCAGTAAGTTCTGGAATTATTATTTTCAATAGACCTGTTGATTCTAATATTTTAAAACCAACTGACGGTTTTGAAGTCATGATAATTTTATTGATTTCTTCAGAAATTCTTTCAGGTGAAATAATTTTTATCCTTTCTTTTTCTGAAATTAAACCATTCAAAGAACTAACATCAATTTTAAAGTTTAGTTGACTAGAAAATCTTGCTGCTCTTAACATTCTTAAAGGATCGTCTGAAAATGTTTGTCTAGGTTCTAAGGGCGTTTTAATTATTTTATTTTCTAAATCTGTAACTCCATCAAATTTATCAAGTAGATCTCCCCAGTTTTTTTTATTCAAACTTATTCCTAAAGTATTAATGGTAAAATCTCTTCTATTTAAATCATCGTCTAATGTACCAGGTTTAACGATTGGATTTCTACTTGATTTTTTATAACTTTCTTTTCTTGTTCCTACAAACTCAATATCATAACCATCATATTTAAACATAGCCGTTCCAAAGTTCTTGAAAACTGTTATTTTCGATTTAACTTTTAACTTTTTAGCAGTTTGATTAGCTATTTCAATTCCACTTCCCACAACAAGAATATCTATGTCCTTTGCGGATGTTTTTCCAATAATTAAATCTCTAACAAACCCTCCAATTGCATAACATTCTATTTTATTTTCGTCGCAACAGTTCGAAATAGCATGAAATATTTCACTTTCTATATTTTCTTTAAAATTTCTTTTAAACATTCTAAGATCTTAATTTATTGAATGAATCTCCATCAATTTTAATAATTTGAGAAGGTGTTTTAAGTTTTTGATTCCTTTTTAAATTTACAGCATAATCAATTTGATTCAAAATATCATCTTTAATTTCATCAAAACATTCTGGAAATTTATTACCCGAAATATTGACTGAAGTTGAGGTGATAGGCTTATTAAATTCACTTATTAATTTTTGACAAAAATCATCTTTTGGAATTCTAATAGCTACTGATTCCTTATAAAAGCTCAATTTTTTTATATTATTATAAATTATGGTTGTAGGTTTTTTTTGAAGATTCAAAAAATCTTGAATTTTATCTGTAAAATTTACATATTTTTTTAACATTTTATAGTCGTTCACAAGACAAATTAAAGGGAGTGATGAATTTCTTTTTTTAATTTTAAAGATTTTCTTTATCGCTTTAGAATTAGTAGCATCACAACCAATAGCCCAAATTGTGTCAGAGGGATAAATAATTACACCTCCATTTTTTAAACATTCTAAAGTTTTTGAAATCTCAGAATTCATTTGAATTATGCGGACACATTATAATCTCTTAAAGCATCATTAAGAGATGTTTTTTTATTAGTACTTTCTTTTCTTTTACCAATGATTAATGCGCATGGTACTTGAAAATCTCCTGCTTTAAAGTTTTTTGTATATGAACCTGGAATCACGACTGATCCTGGAGGGACTTCTCCCTTTGTTTCAATTGGGTTTTTGCCTGTAACATCAATAATCTTAGTTGATGCTGTTAATACTACGTTAGCTCCTAAAACAGCTTCTTTGCCAATCTTAACTCCTTCGACAACTATACACCTAGACCCAATAAAGGCGTTATCTTCAATAATCACTGGAGCGGCTTGTAGTGGTTCTAAAACTCCTCCAATACCAACACCACCACTTAAATGTACATTTTTACCAATTTGAGCACAACTACCTACTGTCGCCCAGGTATCTACCATTGTTCCACTGTCTACATACGCCCCTATATTCACATAGCTTGGCATCAAAATCACTCCTTTACTTATGTAAGCTCCATGTCTTGCTACAGCGTGAGGAACTACTCTAATTCCTTTTTCTTTATAATTTTTTTTTAATGGAATTTTATCATGAAATTCTAATGGTCCAGCTTCAATTGTTTTCATTTCTTGAATTGGAAAATATAAAACTACAGCTTTTTTAACCCACTCATTTACCTTCCAACCATTATTAGTCGGCTCCGCCACTCTAATTACTCCATTATCTAAATCCTTAATTACAGTACGTATTGCATTTTTAGTTTTTTCTTCATTTAAAAGTGATCTATCTTCCCAAGCAGATTCAATAATATTTTTCACAGTTTTTTTTCAAATATACGTTGATAATAATAAATAGTTTAAAGAATTTTAACCTTAATTATTAATGATTTAACTTTGAAAAATGTCAAAAATAGTTGCTTTAGATTTCGGAACAAAAAGAATAGGCGTAGCTATGACCGACGATTTAAATATAATTGCATCAGCTTTAGATACAGTTTCAAATAAAAATATCTTAATTTTTTTGAAAAATTTAACATCAAAAAATAAAATTGATACCATAGTAATTGGAAAACCTTTGCAAAGAAATAATCAACCTTCCGCTGTTGAATCTGAAATATTAAAATTTATTAAAATTTTAAAAAATAATTTTCCTTTGATTAAGTTAGATAGATATGATGAGCGATTTACATCTGTTATTGCTAAAAAAGTAATTTTAGAAAGCGGCATTAATAAAACTAAAAGAAGAAACAAATCATTGGTTGACAAAATTAGTGCTACAATTATACTTCAGTCTTATTTAGAAAAAATATAATATGATTTTACCAATTATTGCATACGGAAATCCTGTTTTAAGAAAAAAAAGTGAAAATATTTCACCAGATTATAAAGGACTGAGTGAATTAATATCTAATATGTGGGATACAATGTATGCCTCTAGTGGAGTTGGTTTAGCAGCTCCTCAAATAGGCTTATCTATAAGGTTGTTTATTATTGATGCTTCTCCTTTTTCAGAAGATAATAAATTAGATATTGATGAAAGAAATAGTCTTTCAACTTTTAAAAAAGTTTTTATAAATCCAGAGTTAATTACAACTACACATAATTTAAACACATTTAATGAGGGATGTTTAAGTATTCCTGATGTTAGAGAAGATGTTGTTAGAGAAAATGAAATATTAATTAAATTCTTTGATCAAAATTTTAAAAAACATGAATTAATATTGAATGGATTAAGAGCAAGGGTAGTTCAACATGAATTTGATCATATTCAAGGTGTTTTATTTACCGATAAATTAAGCACTTTTAAGAAAAAACTCATAAAAAGCAAATTGAATAATATTTCTAAAGGTAAAATTAAATCAGATTACTTAATGTCATTTTATAAACGATGAGAAAATCTAAAAATCTTCAATCAATTGATGCGTTAATTAAAATAATGGATGAGTTGAGAGTTAATTGTCCATGGGATAAAGAACAAACAATGGATTCTTTAAAAACCTTAACAATTGAAGAAACTTTTGAGCTTGTTGATGCTATAAATAATAGTGATTTTGATGAAATTAAAAATGAATTAGGTGATCTACTTCTTCATATTGTCTTTTATTCAAAAATAGCTAGTGAAAAAAACATGTTTGATTTTAATGATGTTGTTGAGTCAATTTCTGAAAAATTAATACATAGACATCCTCACGTATATCTAAATAAAGAAAAGATATCTCAAGAGCAAGTGAAAAAAAATTGGGAAAAATTAAAACTAAAGGAAGGACGTGATAGTATTCTTTCAGGGGTTCCAAAAACTTTACCATCTTTAATTAAAGCCTTAAGAATTCAGGACAAGGTTTCTAGTGCTGGTTTTAAATGGGATTCTATTCATAATTCTCAAAATAAAGTTATTGAAGAGTTTAATGAACTGAGTTTTGAAATTGAGAATTCTGATCAAAAAAAAATTGAAGAAGAATTTGGTGATTTTCTGTTTTCGGTAATCAATTATGGGAGATATTTAGGAATAAATTCAGAAAATGCTCTTGAAAAAACAAATAGAAAGTTTACTAAAAGATTTAAAGAAATGGAAATAAAGATAAAGAATCAGAATCTTGAACTGGACGATCTTTCATTAGATGACATGCTTAGTTACTGGAATAGTTTGAAATAATTATTTTAAAAGATCTTTTTTTTCATTAACTAACTTTTCAATTTCTAATTTTTGATTTTTAATTTTGACATGAACTGTTTCTAATAATTTATTTTCTTTTGATTTATCGTTAAAAAATAAAAGATTATTTTCTTGTTGAGTTAAATCTTTTTTTAATTTATCTAGCTTTGTATTTATATTATAAACTTCAGATTTTTTTTGATCATTACTCATTAATTTAATCTTTATCTCACTTATTTTATTTTGAGATTCCTTTTCTTTAAGACCTGTTTTGAGAAGTAAATTTTTAATCTTGTCAAAAAATAGTTTTTCTTTGGCTATGCTTGTTTTGTTTATTGACAAATATTCTTTACAAATATTTTCTAAATCAATTAATTCTCCTGAAAATTTATCAAGTTTTTCAATTATTTGATTTTGTTTTAATTCAGAGTCCTTATTTTTTTTAAATACTAAATTTCTATTTTGAGAAATATTTTGAAAATATATATCACAGCTATTTTTAAAAATTTTCCAATTTTTTTCATTTGCTTTATAGGGGATGGGTTTTATTAACTTCCATTTTTTTTGAATTGAAACCACGTTTTGTCTTTCTTTTTCTGAACCGTCTTTTGCTAATATTGTTTTTATTTCTTCAATTAATAATTCTTGTTTTTTAAGATTTTCAGAATATATATTTTTAATATTTTTAAAAAAGTTATTTTTTTTCGAGTAAAATTCTCTAATCACTTTTTTGTAACTATTCCAAAATGTTTTTTTAAACTTTATAGGTACTGGACCTGATAACTCGATTTTATTTTTTATTATATCAAATATTTTAATTCTTTCTTGCCAATTTTTGATTGATTTAGCTTCCGTTTGATATAATGCTTCAATTTCCTTTATCAAAATTTCTTTTGTACTGTAATTATTGTTTAATATACTGTCTTTGTTAAGTTCAAATTCTTTTCTTTTAATATTTAAATTATTTTCAATGTTTTTTAATTCCTTTTCTAAATTTTCTTCATTTTCTTTTTTTACAGGCCCTAGTTCATATTTCCACTTTTTTTTAAGTCTCTCAAAATCTTTAAATGCTTTAAATTGATCAACGTAATCTGTTAATTTTTTTGCATTAAAAATTATTTTTTCTTTTTCTTTTAAATTATGATCTAAATCTATTTCTTTAAACTTTCTATTTAGATGTAAATAATCATAAAAATTCTTAATGTGATGTTGAAAATTGTTCCATAAAATTATGTTTTGTGATCTAGGTACTTGACCTATTTTAAACCATGAGTTTTGTATTTTTTTAAACTCATTATATTTTACATTTATCGAGCTATCAACAATTAAAAGTTCTTTTAACTTTTCAATTAATTTTCTTTTCTCGATTAAATTTTCATCAATATTTTTTTGACTTATTCTCAAGGAATTTAATTTTTATTTAAGTTACCTATTTTTTTAACTATTCCAAATCTTCCAACTTTCATTAGCTTGGTTTTCTAGCATTTGTAATCCGTTAATGGTAGTTGCACCTTTTTTTTCACTTTCCTTTAAAAATTTTGTTTTTTCAGGATTATAAATTAAATCATAACATATGTGATTTGATGATAAAAATTCAAAAGGTATTTTCGGACAATTTTCAATCCTTGGAAATGTCCCTAAGGGAGTACAGTTAATTATAATAGTATTTTCTTCAATTATTTTTTTATTTAATTCACTGTAAGTAATTACATCTTTTTTTATGCTTCTTGAAACCTTAGTTGATTTTATTCCTAATGAATTTAGACCATATATTATTGCTTTTGAAGCTCCTCCAGTTCCCAATATTAATGCTTTTTTATGGTTAGATATTAAGTTTTTCAAGGAAGTCACAAATCCTAAATAATCTGTATTATAACCCTTAATTAAATTTTCATTATTAATTTTTATTGTATTAATAGCTCCTATTTTCTTTGCTATTGGGTCAATTTCATTTACAAAATTAATTATTTCTTCTTTATAAGGTATGGTAACATTAAATCCTTTAATAGCATTGTCTTTTATGATCTTTTTAAAGTCATTTATAGACTGCAAATCATAATTTTCATATGAACAATCTTTTATGTTCTCATTATAAAATTTTTGATTAAAAAATTTTTTTGAAAAAGAATAATTTATGTTTTTACCTATCAGACCGTATTTTCTTTTTTTCTCTAACATATTTATTAGCATATAGTACTGTTGTTAATCCAATCAAAATCCATATAATAGCTATGATATCTGTTATATCGTGTAATTCGGGTAATTTTATGACTAAATTATCATTTAATAATGATTTTTCAATAGAATGATTCCATGGCCATACTATTATTAGAGATCCAAATACAAAACCAATTATTAGTTGATTAACAGTTTTTTCATGTTTATTAATTAAATAACTGAGGATATTTGAAAGTAAGATTAAACCCAACATGGACCCTAGAGCAAATACTAAAACAATTTTTAATAATTCAAAATCATGAGATAGATTTGTTTCAATACCAACAGTTATTAATAATGAATTGTAGAGAGAATTTACCGAGTCAATTAATAAAAGTTTATAATTTCCTAGAATAATTAATATAAATGAACCTGAAAGTCCAGGAATTATCATCCCGCTTATACTAATGAAACCACAAAAGAAAATAAATAATATATTTTTGTTTTCTTCAATAGGATCTGAAAAGCTAATAATTAAACCTAAAACTAAACCTAAAGTTATTTGAAAAATAGAATTTAAATTCCATGTTTTTAAATTTTGAATTAAAATAAAATTCGAAGCTAGTATCATTCCGAAAAAAGATGCCCAAACAAATAACTCATATTTATTAAACAATAGATCTAATAATTTTGAAGTGGTAAAGTAACTAATAATAATTCCCGTTAATATTATAATTAAAAATAATCCATTATAGTTTTTGTTTAAATCTGAAAATTTTAATCTAAATATTAAAGGAACAATCTTTAAATTAATATTCTTAAGAGATTGTATCATTTCAATATAAAACCCTGTTAATAAAGCCACTAGTCCACCTGAAACACCGGGTAATTTATTGACAGTACCCATTATGATGCTTTTAATTAATAACGATATATGAAATGACTTATTTCTTTTTTTCATTTTTTGTTGAAATGAACTCCAAAAGCAATACCATTGAAATGCCTAACATAAAGAATAGTATTCCTAAATGAAATTCCGAATTATTAAAATAATTTTTAGGAATATATAATTCATTTAGAAAAAAACTTGACTCATTTATTTTTTTCCATGGCCATAAAGTCGGAAGTGATCCAATCATAAATCCAATTAAACAAAAAAGAGTGTTGTCTTTATAGTTTTTATAAGACCATGTTAATAATTTAGAAAATAATTTGACACTAAGTAGGGCTCCTAGAGTAAATGAAATAAAATTCATAAAATAATCTGAATTAAATTGAGTTATTTCTTTAAGAGTGACTAGCATAGTTTCATACGCACCAAGTAAAACTAAAATGTATGCCCCTGAAACACCTGGAAGAAGCATCGCGGTTATACTCACCATTCCACAAAAAAATAAATACAAAGAATTAACTTCAGTATTACCCTTGCTTAAAGTTTGAATATATAATGCTATAAATAATCCAATTATTAAAAAATATAATTGTAACGGAATATAGTATTTTGATTTATTGAAATTTAGTTTGCTAGTGCCTTTAAATAAGATTATAATACTGGATGATATTAAACCAAGAAATAAAGACCAAAGCGCTGTAGGATACTCATTTATAATGATTAAAATAAAATGACTTAAAATTATAATAGCCACTAAAATTCCCAAAATTAAGAAGAAAAGAAAATTTAAATTGTAAGTATTCCATAACTCTTTAATTTCACCTCTTCTTAATTTTTTTAAAATTTTAGAATCTAATCCATTGATAGTTTTAAGTAGTTCTTCATAAACTCCGGTAATTATTGCAATTGTTCCCCCTGAAACCCCAGGAATAATATCAGCGATACCCATGCACATTCCTTTTATGAAAATAGTTAAATTTGAAAAAAAAGCATTTTTCATCGCAATAAAATTAAGATAATTTAATTTACGTTCATATTTTTAAAGATATGAAGTTGTGGAATACTTGGAAAAATATCTTTAAAGTAATCGTAAATAGCAGGATTATGAAAGTAGGCTTCCTTTAAATTTAAATTAGCCTTAATTATTTCATCAGAATTATGAAGTATCACATAAGTGATGTATTTTTTTTCACTTAATAAAGAATTCGGAATTGTTTCAATTTTTTTTAAGAACTCTTTAGATAATAATTCATTACTAGGAATTTGAATTAAAATTTTGGCAAGAAAAATTAATGTGCTTAAACTTAAATCACCAAGAGATAAAATTTCTTTAAATGAAATTTCTACTTCTTCATATTTACTTAAATCCACATTAATTTTGCAATATAGTTCCCAATACTTTACATTTTCTGAGTCAATTTCAATTGCTTTAATTAAGTGATTAGCAGCTTCCTTATAATCTTTTTGTCTGTAATAGTTAGAAGCTAATGACATCCATGCGCTATCATGAACAGGGTCTTCAAGAACAGTTTTATTATAGAATGAAATTGCTAAATCTATATTTCCTAATTTATTATGACAACATGCTACCCTATATAGGGCAAAAGGATTAGGTTCGTCTATTTTAATTACAATTTCGTATTGCTCTATTGCTTGATTAATTTTATTAAGTTTTTCCAGAACTTTTCCCATTTCTAAATAAGCTCCTACAAAAGAATCATCTGAAATTATAGCAAAATCAAATGCAGTTAAAGCCTCTTTGTAAAGTTCTTTTTTTAAATATTGTTTTCCAAGCTGATGCCATGCAACTTCACAATATGGGTTTTCTTCTAAAAAATCATTTAAATAAATTATGGTATTGTCAGTATTTCCTAAAGCATCAAAGCAATACAATAAGTTATTTAGAACGGCATAATCTAATTGGTAATCTTTAATATATTCTTTAAACTTTTCTTTTGCACTTTCAAAATTGTCAATAAAAAGATATTCTTTTCCTATTATAATCAAAGCATCGCTATAAAACTCACAATCTTTTTTGATATTTTTTAAAAGACTTATAGATTCTAAATGTTTTTTTCTTTTTGAAAGAATTCGAGACTTTTGAATTATTATTTCAGAATTATTCTTATCAATTTCAAATAAACTATTAATTATTTTCTCTGCTTGATCAATTTTATTTTCAAAAATCAAAGCCTCAACTTTTAAAAGTTGAATCGATGAATTATTTGGATATTGTTCTACAGCCATTTTAATAGCTTTGTTAGCCATTGAACTATTACCTGACTCTAAATAGTAGATTATTATTGATTCAAATTCATCTGTATCAAAAAACAAAAATTTATTGCTTTTTATCATTGATTCAAATTTCAAAATAGAATCAGAAAAAAAATCTTGAAAATTATCTTTCATAACTTAACAAATATATTATGAGTTTCATTTTGATTTTAAGAAATAAATTATTCTTTTTAACAAATTAATGAACAGAATCTTTTAATTCATCAAGTACTTCTATAATTATTTTACATCCTATTTTTATTTCTTTTTCACTGATAGTGAGTGGAGGTGTAATTCTTACAGCTTTATTTTCAAATAGTAAATAAAATAAAATTAATCCCTTTTCTAAACATTTAGAGACAAGTTTAGTCGTAGTCTTTCTCTCTTTTAATAGTATAGCTAACATTAATCCCTTTCCTCTTATTTCATAAATTAGTTCATGATGCAAATATTTTCTAAATAATTTTTCTTTCTGATTAACTAAATTCATTAAACCAGAATTTAAAGTTTCTTTTAAATTGGCATGTGCAGCTGCGGCTATAACTGGATGTCCACCAAAAGTAGTAATATGACCTAAAACAGGATTTTCTTTAAAAAGACTCATGTTTTTATAACTTGAAGATAAAGCTCCAATTGGAAAACCTCCACCAAGCCCTTTTCCATAAACTAAAATATCTGGAACTATATTGTAGTGTTCAAATGCAAATAATTTTCCTGTTCTTCCAATTCCTGGTTGAATTTCATCAAGAATTAGAAGAGCACCTACTTTTTTACATTGATCTTTAATTTTCTTTAGATAGTTTTTTTTTGGAATTATAAATCCAGCTCCACCTTGAATGGTTTCAAGGATTACTGCTGCTGTTTTTTTATTAATTATTGAAATATCACTCTCATTATTAAACTCGATAAAATTTATATTTGGTAAAAGAGGTCTATAAGCCCTTTTTCTTTCTTCAAAACCCATGATACTCATTGCACCTTGAGTATTTCCGTGATAACCATTTTTTGCAGCAATAAATTCACTTCTTCCTGTAACTCTTTTAGCAAGTTTCATAGCTGCTTCAATTGCTTCAGTTCCTGAATTTGTTAAATATGTATTTGACAATGAATTCGGCAAATTTTTTGATATTAATTCACACAATTTAACAGTTGGTTCTTGAATAAATTCTCCATAAACCATCACATGCCAGTATTTTTCAATTTGTTTTAAAACAGCATCTTTTATTTTTTTATTTTTATGACCAAGATTAGATACTGAAACTCCTGCAACAAAATCTAAGTATTTTTTATTATTCTTATCATAAATGTAAGACCCCTCTGCATTTGAAATTTCTAAACTTATAGGGCTGTTAGTTGTCTGAGTTTGGTATTTAAAAAACTTATTTTTCAAATTATTTACTAATTAGAGTTTTTTTGTTTAAAACTTTCTCTTCAATTCTCCAATTAAAACCATTTAATATTTTTTGATTAACCTCAAGCTCTTCTTCAGGATATACTTTTCCTTCTGGGTTAGTATAAAAAATTATTTCATCAATTTTATTATTGTTAATGGTCATTAATATGGAACTGCAAATTGCTTTATCAATTCCTATTAGTTCTTTGCTTTCCTCATCATACAAATAATAAATCATTTCAGTATTTCTGTCTAATCTTATTTTTTCTAATTCATTGTCTTTGAAATTTCCAAATAAGTTAATTCCTTTTATTTGATTATAATTATCAATTCCAAAGCTATCCTTTTCAATTACAAACGCATTATTTAAAATTTTCAATGAATCAAGTTTATTTGTTTTTAAATTTCTAATTATATGTATTTCATCTCCGGACATTTGACTTTCTCCATTCCAAATCACTGGATTTTTTTTTGAAATTTCCTTACTAGTTAATATCTGTTGTTCTCTTTTTGTAAGATTGTTACGCATAAGTTTGATTAATCCATTTTTCTGATTCATTATGAATTTATCAGATTTACCACTCATATTAGTTTTATAAAATTTTACGTTATATCTACCTTTAATAAATCTATTTTCTTTAGGTCCAATTGCAAATAATGTATCAGCTTTTATAAACAAGGAATCTTTTTCCAAAAGTTTAATAGCATATGAGTTTTTTGTAACCATAGCTGAATCTAATTCTTTGAAAACTTCAGCATAATCTCCCTTTATAATAGTTTTATTTATAGTGTCAATAATTGTTACATTTTTTGTTCCTGAAGCATATTTTTTAAAGTCATCAAATATTAAACTGTCACCTTTAATAGTTCTATTGCTGTATTCTATTTTTGCTTTTGTATTAAAAAATCCATTTTTACTTTTGGTATTATAAAATCCTTTTTCACTAAAGATCCTATAATCTTTTCCAGTTATTACTGTTGGTCCATAAAAAAAAACTTTCTCAGTATTACTATAGTAATCAAGTTTTTTTGATTTTATATCACTGTCATTATTATATACATTCACTCTTTTTTTAAATTCATATTTAGAACTATCCAAAAAGTATTTTCCCTCTGTACTTTTTATAGTATTTGTTGAATCTTTAATTACTCCACCATTTTCAAAATATATTTCCTTTAAATCTCTATCGTGAAATAAAATTTGAGTTTTTAAATTTGTATTATTACTATTAAATATTACATTTTTTTTCGCTATAATTTTTCGGGTGTTACCATCATAGTCTAAGTTTTGACTAAAAAGCTCTATACTATCTCCTTGTTTCACTACTACGTTTCCTCTTGCTTTAAACGAATTATTTTTCTTATAAAATAAGGCATAATCAGACCAAATATCCATTCCGTCGTGCAAAAGATGCACTCTTACAGTATTATTTTTTTTTAAAATATTTGCACCGGGTAGATCTATTTCATTTTTGTCAAACGACCCGGCATCTATTATTTGTATAATCTTTTTATCTTGAGATAAAAGAACATTAAAAAGTAATATAAAAATTATTGATAATTTTATTTTCAATTTTTTTTAACGAATTATGGTTTGAGTCCTATCAGGTCCAACTGAAATAATTGCGATTGGAACTTGTAATTCATTTTCTATATAGGCTACATAATCCATAAATGTTTTAGGAAATGAATTCTCTTTCTTTATTTTACTTATGTCCTCATCCCAACCTTTGAAATCTGTGTAGATTGGTTTTAATTTTTTTGAATCAACAGAAAATGGGAAATGTTTTATTTTTTCCCCGTTATAATCATAGGATGTACAAACTTTAATATTTTTAAATCCGGAAAGCACATCTCCTTTCATCATCATTAATTTGGTTACTCCATTTATTTTAACGGCATATTTTAAAGCGACCAAGTCTAACCATCCACATCTTCTAGGTCTTCCAGTTGTTGCACCAAACTCATTACCAACTTTACTCATTCTTTTTGCGTTATCATCAAAAATTTCAGTCGGAAATGGTCCGCTTCCAACTCTAGTAGTATATGCTTTAAAAATACCAAATACATCTTTTATTTTATTGGGCGGAACTCCTAAGCCTGTGCATGCTCCAGCTGCAGTTGTATTAGATGAAGTAACATATGGATAGGTTCCAAAATCAATATCCAACAGAGATCCTTGTGCTCCTTCAGCTAATATATTTTTCTTATTATCTAATTCATTAAAAATGTAATTCTCACTATCAATAAATGGGATAGATTTAATATTTTCAATAGCATTAAAAAAATCTTCTTCTAATTCTTTTAAATTATACTGTAAATCAACATTATAGCTTTTAATCATAGCTTCATGTTTATTTGCTAATTTCCTATATTTAATTAAAAATTCTGGAAGTTCAATGTCTCCAATTCTAATGCCATTTCTCCCAGTTTTGTCCATATATGTTGGACCAATTCCCTTGAGTGTTGAACCTATTTTAGATTTTCCTTTTGACAACTCTGAGGCGGCATCTAAAAGCCGGTGTGTTGGTAAAATTAAATGTGCTTTTCTAGAAATGCACAAGCTTTTAGAAAAATTAATATTAAAAGGTTTTAGTTTTTCGATTTCCTTCTCAAAAATAACAGGATCAATAACTACACCATTACCAATTAAATTCATAGATTCTTTATGGAAAATTCCAGATGGTATGGTGTGTAACACATGTTTTATTCCGTCAAATTCAAGAGTGTGCCCTGCGTTAGGCCCACCTTGAAATCGTGCAATAATATCATAGTTCTTAGTCAAAACATCAACTATCTTTCCTTTTCCTTCATCACCCCATTGTAACCCTAGTAGTAAATCAACTTTCATATTTTATTTTTTTATTTTTTTTCCATAAAAATATAAGGAGTGTTTACTTATTTCAACTCCAAAAATTTCTTCAATATTTTCTTTAATGGTCTGTATTCTGGGATCACAAAACTCAATAACTTCTCCAGTGTCAGTTAAGATTAAATGATCATGCTGATGATCAAAATATGATTTCTCATACTGAGCTTGATTTGAACTAAACTGGTGTTTTCTTACAAGCTTGCATTCCAAAAGAAGTTCAATTGTATTATATAAGGTTGCTCTACTAACCCTATAATTTTTATTTTTCATTTTAATATAAAGAGATTCAATATCAAAATGTTCTGAAGCATTGTAGATTTCACTAAGAATTGCAAAACGTTCAGGTGTTTTTCTATGACTTTTCAGGTCAAGAAACTTAGTAAAAACTTCTTTTACTATTTTCTGATTTTCTTTGTTCATAAAGTAAAATTAGGTTAAAAATTAATAACTCACTATTCTCTAGTAACCTTTTCAATTCCGTTTATTTCTTTTAATCTTTTCATTAAATCATTTAGAATAACTTTTGTTCTCACTTTCAATGTAATTTTTCCTTTAAATATATTATCTGAAGTGTCAAAACTCATTTTTTTAATGTTAATATTTAATGAGTTTGATATAAGCTTTGTTATTTCATTAACAATTCCAAGATTATCAATTCCTGAAATATTTATTGTTGAACTATATTCTACTAACGATGAATCAATCCATTTAGATTTTAAAATTCTATAATCAAATTTCGATTGAAGACCAACAGCGTTTGAACAAGTATTTTTATGAATTTTAATTCCCTCATTGATAGTCACAAATCCAAAAATATTGTCACCTGGAATTGCATTACAGCATTTAGCTAAAGTATAATCTAATTTATCCTCCTCATTTCCGAAAACAATCAAATCAAAATTATTTATAATTTCTTTATCGGACTGATTAAATTCACTTGGTTTACGAGAAATTCTTTTTCTAAAAAAATTGATTAACCTATTGTTGTAGTTAGCAAATTTTTTAAGCTCATTATTATCTACTTTGCCAATTCCAACTCTATAGAATAAGTCTAAACTTGTTTTTAATTTTAAGTAATTTCCTAAATCATTAATTGTTTTTTCATTAAATTTAATTTTCAATTGTTTGAGTTTTCTTCTCAATATTTCTTTACCATCTTCCGCTAACATCTTTTTTTCTTCTTTTAAAGCTGTTCTTATTTTAGCTTTTGCTCTAGATGTTTTCACATAATCTAACCAATTTGAAGATGGTTTTGTGTTTTCAGATTTAATTATTTCAATTTGATCCCCACTACTTAAAACATGACTTAATGGAACCATTTTTCCATTAACTTTAACTCCCCTTGTTTTTAATCCTAACCCAGTGTGAATACTGAAAGCGAAATCAAGTGCTGTCGATCCTTTTGATAATGATTTTAGTTCTCCAGCGGGTGTAAAAACAAATATTTCAGTTGAATATAAATTGAGCTTAAAGTCCTCTACAAAATCTATTGCATTTGTATCAGTATTTTCTAATACTTCTTGCAATCTATTTAACCATTCTTCTAATCCTGTTTCCGTTTTTTTCCCTCCTTTATACATATAATGTGCTGCAAATCCTTTTTCAGCTATTTCGTGCATTCTCTCAGACCTTATTTGAACTTCTACCCATTTGGATCTTGGTCCAACTACAGTAATATGTAAAGCTTCATATCCATTTGATCTAGGGGATGTAATCCAGTCTCTTAATCTTAAGGGATTAGGTGTGTAATGATCAGTTATAATTGAATATATTTTCCACGCAATAAATTTTTCATTTTCTTTGTCAGATTTATAAATAATTCTAATGGCAAACTTGTCATATATTTCTTCAAATGATATATTTTTATTAACTATTTTATTTCTTATTGAATGAATAGATTTAGGTCTTCCACTTATTTTAAGCTTTAAGTTTTCAGGTCTTAATCTATCAGAAATTCTTCTGGAAAAATTCTTAATATATTTATCTTGATCCGCTTTAGTTTCTTCAATTTTATTTTTTAGTTCGATAAACATTTCAGGTTCAGTATATTTTAACCCTAAATCCTCTAACTCTGACTTTACATCATAAAGACCAATTCTGTGAGCTATTGGAGCATAAATGTAAAGGGTTTCAGAAGCAATTTTTATTTGTTTTTCAGCAGGCATCGAATCTAAGGTTTGCATATTATGCAATCTATCAGCAATTTTAATTAAAATAACTCTCACATCATCATTTAATGTAAGTAGCATTTTTCTGAAATTTTCAGCTTGAAGAGAAACGTTTTCTTCCTTAGATAATTTCGAGATTTTAGTTAAACCAACTACAATTTTACAAATAGTTTTGCCAAAAATATCAGTTAATTTATTAGCATTGTATTCAGTATCCTCAATTACATCATGCAATAAAGCAGCGGCAATACAAGTAGCGTCTAATCCTATTTTTGATGCTACTATTTTAGCAACTGCAATTGGATGAAACACATAAGGTTCTCCAGATTTTCTTCTTTGATTTTTATGAGCGTCAACAGATGTATTGAATGCTAGTCTAATTAACTTTCTGTCCTCTTTAGACAAAGATTGATAACTAATCTTTAACAGTTCTTTATACTCTGAAGCTATTTTATTATTTTCTTTGACTGAATCGACTACCATCATTATTAAATTTAACTAAAAAATAAATAACTATCGTAATTGATTTATTCTTTCTAAAAGAGTAGGATGTGAGTAATGCCACCAAACATATTTCGGATGAGGTGTTAAGTTGCTTAAACTATCTTTTGTTAAAACTTTTAATGCCTCAATTAAATATTTGCCATCAAAAGTTTTATCTGCATATTCATCAGCTTCATATTCAAATTTTCTTGAAAACAAATTAAATATCAAACCTGAAATTTCAGAAATTGGAGTGTAAAGTATTGAAAAGGTTATTAGTGCTATATGAAAACTATGATTTTCAATATTAAGTGCCTCTGAAAAAACAGGCATGTAAATTAACAAAGAGAGAATATAAAGCATTATTCCTGTTTGAATTATTGAAAATAATAAATTGAATATTATATGTTTTTTTTTATAGTGTCCGATCTCATGAGCAATCACTGATATTATTTGATTAACATTTAATTTATTAATTAAAGTATCATATAATGTAACCCTTTTTTGATTTCCAAAACCTGAAAAATAAGCATTTGCTTTAGTTGATCTTTTAGATCCGTCAACAACAAAAATATTACTTAAATTAAAACCAACTTTTGTTGAATATTTTTCTATTTCATTTTTTAATTCTCCATCTTCAAGCTTTGTTTGTTTGTTAAAAAGAGGAACAATTATTTGAGCATATAGACCATTTATTAACACAGTTAAAACAGACATAAAAATCCAAGCTACTATCCAGAAATCTTGTCCAATGGATTCGAATTGAAAAATTATAAAGCTTAGTATACCGCCTCCAAATAAAATTGTCAATAACCATGATTTTAATTTATCAATTATAAATGTTTTTGAAGTTGTTTTATTAAAGCCAAATTTTTCTTCTAAAATGAAAGTATGGTAAATTGAAAAAGGAATACTAAGAAGGTCATTTCCGAAATAAATAATTCCAAAAAAACTTAAACTTATTATTAGTTCAGAATCGAACACTGAACGAGAGTAATTATCAATAAATAAAAATCCATCAAAATAAAAAAATAACAATAAAATCAACAAACTATATATGCTTGAAATTCTATTAAACTTATAATTTGATTTTTTATAATCTTGCGATTTTAAGTACTTTTCTTCATCATAAATATCACTTATTATTTCCGGAATTTTCTTATCAAAATACTTAGAATTTAAATAATCTAAAATGGAATCCTTTAAAAAATTAAGTATAATTATAGCGATGAGTATATTAAATAATATTTCTGGGCTAATTATCATTTCTTTGTTTTAATCCTTCAAATATAACTATTGCGGCACTTACGGACAGATTTAATGAATCCATTTTACCTTTCATCGGTATATTAATTAGTTCGTCTGATTCCAATAACCAAGATTTGGTTAGAGACGAGGACTCAGTTCCAACCACAATCGCACAAGGTTTCGAATAGTCAATATTTAAATAGTTATTACTTTCTTTAACAAAAGTTGAAAATATTTTTATGTTATTATTTTTTAAATAGCTAATAATTTCATCAGATGAGGCACATGCTATTTGCATTGTAAATATACTTCCTAAGCTCGATCTTATTGTATTAGGATTATAAAGCTCAGTTTTAGAGTTGGCAATTATTAATCCGTCTAAACCAGCCGCATCAGCTGTTCTTAAAAGAGCTCCGATATTACCAGGTTTTTCGGGGGATTCTACTATTAAAATATATGGATTTTTTGATAGTTTAAAATTCTTTAGAGAATTATCCTTGACTTTAACTATGGCTATTAAGCCGTCGCCTTTTTTCTTATAAATTAATTCATTATATAGATTTAAAGAGAAATCATGAATTGTGATATCCTTGAAATTATTATCAATATAATTTATGTTTTGTTCTGAAATTAGCCTAGAACATATAATTATTTCTATAAATTCAAAACCAAAATCTTTACATAAATTAATATCTTTTATATTTTCTACAATAAAAGAATTACTAGCTTTTCTTTTATTATTCTTAGATAAAAGTTTAGAAATGTTTTTATAAACTAAATTGCTTTTACTTGAGATATATATCAAAATATATTTTAAATTTATTATTCTAAATTTAAAACAATAATTTAGATCTGTTATTGTTTAGATTTACAATATTTCTAATAAATATTAACATAATATTATGCGAAAAGATAATTCTAGTTACTTTATCGATCTTGAAAATAATCATGGAGCTCATAATTACCATCCGCTGCCAGTTGTTTTAGAAAGAGGAGAAGGTATATATGTCTGGGATGTAAATAACAATAAGTATTTTGATTTTTTATCCGCTTATTCTGCTGTAAATCAGGGTCATTGCCATCCTAAAATCAATAAAGCATTAATAGATCAATCTTCAAAATTAACTTTAACATCTAGAGCTTTTTATAATAATGTTTTGGGAGAATATGAAAAATATATCACTGATTATTTTGAATATGATAAAGTTCTTCCAATGAATACTGGTGTTGAGGGAGGGGAGACTGCAGTGAAGTTAGCCAGAAAATGGGCATATGAAAAAAAAGGTATTCAGAAAAATAGTGCTAAAATTATTTTTGTAACAGGAAATTTTTGGGGTAGAACTTTAGCTGCGATTTCTTCTTCAAATGATCCCTTGAGCACTACAAACTTTGGTCCTTTTATGCCTGGTTATGAAATAATCCCTTATAATGATTTAAATGCTTTAGAAAATTCATTAAAAGACCCTAATGTTGCAGCTTTTATGGTTGAACCAATTCAAGGTGAAGCAGGTGTAGTTGTTCCTGACGATAATTATCTTTTTGACGCATTTACTCTTTGTAAAAAAAATAATGTTTTATTTATAGCAGATGAAGTTCAAACTGGTATAGCTAGAACAGGAAAAATGATATGCTGTGATCATCATGGTTTTAAACCTGATATTTTGATACTAGGAAAAGCTTTATCTGGTGGAGTATTACCTGTTTCAGCTGTTTTATCATCTAATGAAATAATGCTAACTATTAAACCTGGCGAGCATGGTTCTACATATGGAGGAAATCCCTTAGGCTGTAAAGTTGCTATAGCTGCTTTAAAAGTTGTGAAAGAAGAAAAATTATGTCAAAATTCATTTGAAATGGGAAACCATTTTAGATCAAGATTAAATGAATATATTTCCATTAGTAATATTGTTAAATTAGTTAGGGGAAAAGGTCTTTTGAATGCAATTGTTATTGATGATGATGAAGAAAGTGATACTGCATGGAATATTTGTTTAAAACTTAAAGAGAATGGTTTATTAGCAAAACCTACTCATGGGAATATTATTAGATTTGCACCTCCACTTACAATTAACAAAAAGGAAATAAATCATGCTGTTGATATAATTATTAAGTCCCTTAAAGAATTTGAAACTAATGAGTAAAATTTACTTTGATAATGCTGCCACTACACAAATTGATCAACCAGTGATTGATTTGATGAATAGCGTCATGACTAATAATTACGGTAATCCAAATTCAACCCATAGTTTTGGAAGATCATCGAGAACATTAATAGAAAAAGCTAGAAAATCAATTGCAAAAGAATTTAATGTTTCATCGTCTGAAATATTTTTTACTTCCTGTGGAACGGAGTCTGACAATATGATTTTAATTTCTGCCTTTAGAGATCTTGGCGTAAAAAGAATTATCACCTCTGAAATTGAACACAAAGCCGTATTAAATGTTGTTAAATTTTTAGAATTGACAGAATCTGTCAAAGTGGAATATGTAAAAGTAAATGAAAATGGATTAATAGATTATGATGATTTAGATCAAATTTTAAATAACAATAGCCTTAAAACAATTGTTAGCTTAATGCATGTTAATAATGAAATTGGCTCGCTTTTAGATTTGTCAAAAACAGCAGATATTTGTAAAAAACACAATGCTTTTTTTCATTCAGATACTGTTCAGTCTATTGGAAAATATAGATTTGATTTATCAAAACTTAATATTGATTTTATCGTTGGTTCTGCCCACAAATTTCATGGTCCAAAAGGAATTGGTTTTGTTTATATTAATAAAAAATTAAAATTAAATCCTCTAATAATTGGAGGTAATCAAGAAAGAGGCTTAAGGGCAGGGACTGAATCAGTCCA
>CESJ01052059.1_pt1 | contig 26857 bp, 22 predicted proteins | sample 356311 | NCBI WGS metagenome assembly CESJ01 (sample SAMEA2621487, study PRJEB7988) | marine metagenome | biome: marine biome (ENVO:00000447); feature: surface water layer (ENVO:00002042); material: "saline water (ENVO:00002010), including plankton (ENVO:xxxxxxxx)" | depth 5 m
GAAACATCAATTGGTTTAGACAGAATGTTTTTAGCTATTTTTTCAAAATCTTTAGTAGAAGAAAAACTTGATGATGGCTCTTTTAGGACTGTATTAAAATTTCCTAAAATTCTTGCTCCAAAAAAAGTTGCAGTTCTTCCTTTATTAAAAAAAGATGGTCTTCCTGAACTATCAAAAAAAATATTAGAAGAATTTAAATGGGACTATAATTCTATTTACGATGAAAAAGATGCTATTGGACGAAGATATAGAAGGCAAGATGCTTTAGGAACACCATATTGTTTGACTGTAGATCATCAATCTTTAGAAGACGGGACTATAACTATTAGAGATAGAGATACAATGAGCCAACAAAGATTAACTGTTCAAGAAGTAAAAAATAAAATAGAATCAGAATTAGATATAAAATCTTGGTTAACATTTTAAAATGAAAATTATTTCTTATAATGTTAACGGAATTAGAGCCGCCATAAAAAAAGGCTTTATCGAATGGCTTAAAAACTCAAATGCTGATGTAATTTGTATCCAAGAAATTAAAGCCAACAGAGATCAGTTAGATTTAAGCCTTTTTTCTGAAATAGGATATAATTATAATTATTGGTTTTCTGCACAAAAAAAAGGATATAGTGGAGTGGCAATTTTATCAAAGCACAAGCCTAAACATATTGAATATGGAACAGGAATTGATCATATGGATTTTGAAGGCAGAAATCTTAGAATTGATTTTGATAAAGTCTCAGTAATGAGTCTTTATTTACCCTCAGGAACTAATATTCAAAGACTTGATTATAAGTTTCAATACATGGAAGAGTTTAAGGACTATATTCAAAAATTAAAAGAAAATATTCCAGATTTAGTAATATGTGGAGACTATAATATATGTCATAATGCAATTGATATTCATGATCCAATAAGAAATGCTAAAGTATCAGGGTTTCTTCTCCAAGAGAGAGAATGGTTAACAGATTTTATGAATATGGGATTTGCAGACTCATTTAGACATTTAAATAAAGATCCAAATAAATATAGCTGGTGGAGTTATAGAGCAAACTCTAGAGTAAATAATAAAGGTTGGAGGATTGATTATAATTTAGTTTCAAATTCTTTAAAATCTAATATTAAATCATCATCTATTTTAGATCAAGTTTTCCACTCTGATCATTGCCCAATAGTTGTTGAACTAAACTTATAAATAAAATGAAATATACTCTTTTACCTTCAACCAATATAAAGGTTAGTAAAATTTGTCTTGGCACAATGACATTTGGAAATCAAAATTCTGAGCAAGAAGGCTTTGAACAAATGGATTATGCAATTGAAACAGGAGTTAATTTTTTTGATACTGCTGAACTTTATCCTGTTCCTGCAACTGCAGCATTGTACGCAGATACAGAAAAAATAATCGGAAAATGGATGACCCAAAAAAAGAATAGAGATCAAATTGTATTAGCTACCAAAATAGCTGGCCCCGGAGATTATACTAAACATATTAGGACTAGTGGATTTTCAAAATCTGCTTTAATTTCTGCTGTTGAAGGAAGTTTAAAAAGACTTAAAACAGATTATATAGACTTATATCAGCTTCATTGGCCAGAAAGGATTACAAATACTTTTGGAAATAGAGGCTTTGATTCAAGTTTTGACGACAATTGGCAAGAAAATTTTGAATCAGTTTTAGATTGTTTAAAAGAACTAGTTTCTAATGGAAAAATTAGAACTATTGGGCTTTCAAATGAAAACCCATGGGGTTTTATGAAGTTTTTAGAATTATCAAAAAAAGATTTACCTAAGACTATTACAATTCAAAATCCATATTCTTTACTTAATAGGCTGTTTGAAGTCGGTAATGCAGAAATATGTAAAAGGGAAAAAGTAGGCCTATTGGCTTATTCTCCTCTTGGTTTTGGCGTATTAAGTGGCAAGTATTTAAATGGTAAAATGCCTAAGGATAGTAGATTAAATTTATTTCCAAATTTGAGTCGCTTTTCCGGAAAAAACTCAATGAAAGCAACAAGTTTGTATAATGATATAGCTGTAAAAAACAACCTTTCATTAACTCAAATGTCTTTATCTTTTGTTAACTCTAGGTCCTTTGTCACGAGTAATATTATTGGAGCTTCAAAATTATCTCAATTAAAAGAAAACATTAAAAGTATTGAAGTCGATTTAAATGATCAAATTTTAAAAGAAATTGAATCAGTACATAATTTAATTCCTAATCCTGCTCCTTAAATAGATTTTTAATTAGTTCTTCAATTCTTGAATAAGATATTATTTTTAATTTTTTGGGAACAAAAGAAATCTTTGCTGCGGCTGATACAATTAATATTTCGAAACCTAGTTTTTCTGCCTCATTAATGCGTTGATCAATTTTTGGTACAGATCTTAATTCGCCTGATAACCCAATTTCTGAGGCAAAGCAAATTCCTTTTTGTAACGGAATGTTGAAATTACTAGAAAGTATAGCTGCAACAACAGCTAAATCCATGGCAGGATCTTCAATTTTTATTCCTCCCGTAATATTTAAAAAAACATCTTTTGAACCTAGTTTGAATCCGGCACGCTTTTCTAAAACAGCTAATAGCATGTTTAATCTTTTTGCATTAAATCCTGTAGTGCTTCTTTGAGGAGTTCCATAAACTGCAGAACTTACCAAAGCTTGAACCTCTATCATTATAGGCCTAATACCTTCGATGGTCGAAGCTATAGCGTTGCCACTTAATGGAGTTTTATTGTTTGAAATTAAAAGTTCGCTTGGATTTGTAACCTGTCTTAGACCACTATTTAACATTTCATAAATACCTATTTCAGCTGTTGATCCAAATCTGTTTTTTTTAGCCCTTAAAATCCTATAAATATTATTTCTATCTCCTTCAAAATGTAAAACTACATCAACCATATGTTCTAAAATTTTAGGACCTGCAATTCCTCCGTCTTTTGTTATGTGTCCGACAAGAAAAACTGGAAGATTTGTTTTTTTTGAATAATTTAAAAACTGGGAGGCAGATTCTTTAATTTGAGAAACACTTCCAGGGCTACTATCAAGAACATCGGTTTGTAATGTTTGGATAGAGTCAATGATCACTAAATCTGGTTTTATAGAATTGATTTGAATTAATATAGTTTCAACATTTGTTTCGTTTAAAATATAACACTGATTAGAATTACTGTTTATTCTATTGGCTCTTCTTCTTATTTGTTGCTGACTCTCTTCTCCTGTAACATATAAAACTTTATTTTTTATTTCTAGAGAAATTTGAAGCAATAAAGTAGACTTACCTATTCCAGGCTCGCCCCCAATCAAAATAAGGGATCCCGGTACTATTCCACCTCCCAGAACCCTATTCAATTCTTTATCTTCAACCAATAACCTCGGATCTTTTTCAAAATCAATTTCGTTAACAAGTTGAGCTTTAGATTTTAATTCAGCACTGTTTAAGCCTAAATTAACTTTAGAAGGTTTTTTAATAACCTCTTCAACTAATGTATTCCATTCTTTACAAGAACTACATTGACCAAGCCATTTCGAATGTTGTGCTCCGCAATTTTGACAACAATAAGAAGTTTTTAATACAGCCATTTATTTCCTGTAATTATTTGTTTAATATAGGTAAAAAAATAAAAGATAAAGAACCAAAAGTTACTATCATTAATGTTTGAGAAGCCCAAACAATCCAGCCTAAAGCTAAAGCACTTTCATATGACACTTCGTATTGACTTATTACAGCGGCAATTGCCAATGGGTAAGCTCCAATTCCACCATTAGTTAAGGACATTGCCATTGCTCCTGCCAAGAATGCTAAAAACACAGGTTCAAACCCTAAACTAAAAGTTTCAGGAAGACTAAATTTTACAACATAGAACATTAAAAAATAGCATAACCATATAAAAAGTGAATGAAAAATAAATAATGGTTTATTATTAATTTTAGAAATAGAAAGAACACTTTTTTTTAAACCAGTTATAAAAAATGCAATTTTATTTTTAAAATTAGCTTTTAATATAATACGGTAAACTATAAACCCTAGTATTATTAAAAATAACAAGTATATGAGATATTCATTGTTAATTGAAAAATCAGGAAGTTTTATCTTGGAAAAGATCATCAATCCAGAAATTAATAATCCAACCAGAATCATTAAATCAATAATTCTTTCAGTAATTATAGTACCAAAACTATTTTCAAATGGTATTTTTTCATAATAAGATATTGAGCTAGCTCTTAAGAACTCTCCTGACCTAGGGATTCCTAAATTTGATAAAAACGCTACTAAAACAGACATGATTGAATTTAAAAAATTGATTTTAAAACCCAACGGTTTAAGCATGGATTGCCATCTTATAGATCTTGAAAGATGACTTAAGATCCCAAGAAAAATTGATAAAAAAATGTATTTATAATCTGCAGATTTCATCGAGGAATAAATCTCTAACCTTTCTGCATATGTTGTGTTTGTGTATGAATAATAAATTAAAAGGAATCCTAGAAGTGGAGGAAAAATTTTTTTAAACCATTGAAAAAATAGTATTGGCATTATTAGTTCAAAAGATTATCATTATTAGGAAATACTAATGTAGGATTAAATATTTTAGCATCTTCTAAGTTCATCCTAGCATAACTAATAATAATTATCTTATCTCCTTTCTGGACTTTTCTAGCCGCTGGACCATTTAAAGTAATTTCTCCACTTCCTTTCTTGCCTTTTATAATATAAGTTTCTAATCGTTCGCCATTATTAATATTTACGACTTGAACCTTTTCCCCAGCAATCATATTAGATGCATCAAGAAGAGTTTCATCAATTGTGATGCTTCCAATATAATTTAGGTCACAATTAGTAACTGTGACTTTGTGAATTTTAGATTTTAATACTTCTATTTCCATGCGGCAAATATAATTATTTAACTAAAATATTATCTATCAACCTTACGCTATCTACTAAAACACAAATAAAAAGTCTATATGATTTATTTATATCAATTTTATTTTCTTTTTTAAGGCTTTCGTTATCAACTATTTCCAGATATTCTAATTCAAAACCAGGGATAGAATTAATTTTATTTTTACAATTATTATAAATTTTTTCAAATTTAATTTTTATAAAATTTTCCTTACTGTAAACAAGCGTTTTATAAATAATTGATGCTTTTTCTTTACTTTTAGAAGAAAGCAATGAGTTCCTTGAGCTTAATGCTAAACCGTTTTTTTCTCTAACTGTTGGGCAAATAATAATCTCCGTTTTATAATTTTTAATTTCTATTAATTTATTAATAATTCTAGTTTGTTGAAAATCTTTTTCTCCAAAGAAAGCTTTGTTTGGATTAAATAATTCAAACAGTTTTGAGACGATAGTACCCACTCCATTAAAATGGTTATTTCTGTACTTTCCTTCTAATTCTTTATCTAGGTTTTGAAAATCAAAAACCTCCATTCTAACATTACTGTCATACATCTCTGAAATTTCTGGATAAAAGACATTAATATTTTTGGAAATTTTGGAAATCATTTCTAAATCATTTCCGATGTTTTTCGGATAATTATTAAGATCATTTTTATTATTAAATTGAGTAGGGTTAACAAAAATAGTTACCCAAACTACATCACAACTATTAATTCCTTTCTTTATTAATGACAGATGACCTTGATGTAAAGATCCCATAGTTGGTACTAACCCAATAGTTTTTCTTAAACTTATTGCTTTGTTGACACTTCTTTTAACTTCAGATTTAAGAGTATATAACGACATTTAATAAAACTTTAACAGTGTAAATGTGTAAAAATATGAGGTAAATCTAACATAATTTTTGTAATTTTGCATTTCAATTTAACTGAGTCTAAAGAAAGGATTTTATGACTGGAAAAAAAGTACTTTACGTTTCTTCTGAAGTTATTCCGTATTTACCTAATAATGATATATCTACTCTAACTTACAATTTACCTAAAGTTGTAAATAAAAATGGAGGACAAACCAGGATTTTTATTCCAAAATATGGTTTAATTAATGAAAGAAGACATCAACTCCATGAAGTAATTAGACTTTCTGGAATGAATTTAATAATTGATGATTTAGACATGCCTTTAATCATTAAAGTAGCATCAATTCCTAAGGAAAGAATGCAGGTTTACTTTATAGATAATGATGAGTATTTTAAGAATAGATTACTAGAATCTGACAAAAAGAAAAATTTATATAAAGACAATGATGAAAGAGCTATTTTTTTTGCAAAAGGAGTTGTTGAAACTATAAAAAAGCTAAATTGGACACCTGATATTATTCATGTTCATGGATGGATTGCTTCACTAATGCCTTTATATCTCAAAGAGTATTACAAGGATGAGCCTCTTTTTTCTAAATCCAAGGTTATAACTTCAATATATGATAATGAAATCCAAGGAGATTTAAATTCTGATATAATTAGTAAAATTAAGTTTGATGAAGTTGAAAGCGAAACTTTAAATATTTTAGAAAATCCCTCGTACGAAAATCTTTATAAATTATCTATACTGAATTCAGATGGAGTTGTGTTTGCATCTGAAAACATTAATAAATCGTATTTAGATGTTGCTGTCAATAGTAATATTCCAATTTTAAAATGTAGCTATAAAGAAGGTTTTGAAAAAGAATATATGGATTTTTATAATGATAAGATTTTAAATTAATATTTTGAGAAATTATTATATCACTTTACTAATATCATTAATCTTTTTCTCTTGTAACAAAGATTACAAAACTGTAGGTTTAAATTTAATTGATAATAATGCTTTCAGCACTAATGTAGAAGAAATTCCTCTGTATGTAAAAATGCGAAAAATCCCTCCATATGTTTCAAATAGTTTAACGACTCATCAACTTGGAGAATACAACGATAACTTATACGGGTCATCTAAAGTGAGTTTTTTAAGTCAAATTAATTTTGAAGATCCTAATCTGGTTTTTGGAGATTACAAACAATCTGATGAGGACAATCCTGAGGATAATATTTCTCGTATTCAGGAAATTGAAACAATCAAAAATGTTTTTTTAGATATTCCTTTTTTTACAAATGTTGACGATGATGACAATGATGGAGTTATAAATATTTATGATGTTGACAGTTCAGATCCATATAGTGATTCTGATGGAGATGGTGTTTCTGACACAGATGAATCTAATGCTGGTCAAAATCCTTTAGATGAAGATACCGATGGAGACGGAATTTTAGATGGAGAGGACACTGAATCTATTAACCCATATGCAGGAAGAACTTTATACGAATTAGATTCTTTAATAGGAAATTCTGAAGCCACTTTTAAATTAAAAGTTAGTGAATTAGATTATTTTTTAAGACCATATGACCCTGATTCAAATTTTGAAAAATATCAAAAATATTATTCAAATAACTTGCTGCCAGAAAATTTTTCAGGTTTTACATTATTTGATGACGAGATAAAAATAGATTCAAATGAATTAGTGTTTTATATGGAGGATGATCCAGAAACAGAAGAGGATGATGAGTCTGAGTTAGTTAAGGAAAGATTATCTCCAAGAGTCAGAGTAGAGTTAGACTCTGATTTTTTTCAATCAAAATTTTTAGACAAAGAAGGCTCTCAAGAGATTTCGAACCTTGATAATTTTAAATTATACTTCAAAGGATTAGTAATAGATGCGTATGATTTTTCTGATCCATTACTTATGATTTTAAATTTTAATGAAGCTGAAATTAAAGTAGTTTATGAATTTCAAAAATATAATAAGCAAGATACTGATGATGACACTTCTGATGATACAATAGATACTGAAGAATCTAATTTTTTGTTTAAACTAAATGGAATTAGACTAAATTCATTTAAACATATGCCTTATCCAGGATATGTTTATTCAGCTGTTGCAGATACAATTACAAATCCTGAAAGAGTTTATTTGAAGGGTGGTCAGGGAATAATGGCAGAAATTGAATTATTTAAAGATGATAATGGAGTTGATGTTTTAGAAGAAATTCGATCAAAAGATTGGTTAGTTAATGAAGCTAATATAACAATGTATATCGACAAAGAAATGCTATCATCGTCTGGGGGAATCATTGAACCTTCTAGATTGTATCTTTATGATCTAGTAAATAAAGCTCCTATTATCGATTATTTTGTTGATAATACTGGTGGCCAAAAATCTTATCAAAATAAAGTTGTGCACGGAGGCTTAATTGAACTAGATGATGATAAAAATGGTTTAATGTACAAGATTCGAATTAGCGAACATATTAAAAACATAGTTAGAAAAGATTCAACGAACGTGAAACTTGGCTTAGTAGTGTCTTCAGATATTAATAATACAATTAACATTGAAGTTGAAGATTCAGATTTTATGACTTTTACCCCTATCTCCTCTGCAATTAATCCATTAGGAACTGTTCTTATTGGACCAAGTCCAAGTGCAGAAAATTTTGATAAAAGAATGAGATTAAATTTGTTTTATACTGAAGTTAATAACTAGTATCATTAGCTCTATTTGAGCTCCAGTTTCCATCTAAAAGACCTCTTCTCCAGTACATAACACAACTCATAAGAATATGTCTTTTAACGGATATAAAAATTGATCCAAAAGCTAGGTTAATAAATCTTGAGAAAATCAGTATTAAATGAAGGCTTAAAGCATTTAAATTCTTGAAATGATTTTGAATATATATGTGAGAGGATTTTATAACTTCAGTTTTTGTAATTATAGTAATAGTTCTATTTTTTCTTGATGATTCTCCATGAAAATGAACACATTCCCAATTATTGAATAATGACACTTTTAAATTCAAATATTCTGCTCTTTTACATAAATCCATATCCTCATAATACATCCAATATTTTTCATTCCAACCATTTAATTTCAAAAAATCAGTTTGTCTTAAGAGAACAAATGATCCAGAAATCCAGTCTGGTGATGAAATATTTTGAGTATTTATTTTTTTATAATTCAAGCCTCTAAATGCTCTATTAAATATTCTAAAAAGACCGTTGATAGTCCAGAAGTTTAAAAATAACCCATAAGCATTTGTATTACTGTTGTTTTTATTTAATTGTTTAATTCCGATTAGCCTGTGTTCTTTATTAGAATTAGAAAATATAATTAATGAACTTAGGAAATCTTTGTTTAAAATAGTGTCTGGATTTAAAAACAGTAGCCATTTTGATTCTGAACGGGAAGCACCAATATTACATGCCTTTGCAAACCCTAAATTATCTTTATTTCTAATCCAGTTAACTAGTTTGTGTTTTTTTTGAAAATCTTTAAGTTTATTATCATTAGAAAAATTATCAACTATTATAATTTGAATATTAATATTGCTTTGATTTAGAATGCTCTCTAAACACAATTCGAGTTTATTCCAGGACTTATAATTCACAATTATGATAGAAAGATCATATTTCATTATAATTTTTTTCTTAATCTTGCCACTGGAGCTCCAATCATTTCTCTATATTTAGCAACAGTTCTTCTAGCAATAGGATATCCTTTTTCATTGATTCTTTTAGTAAGCTCATCATCAGTTAACGGCTTAGATTTGTTTTCATTATCAATAATATTTTGTAATTCTTTTTTAATCTCTATTGTAGAAACCTCAATACCTTTATCATTTGTTATTCCCTCTGAAAAAAATGTTTTAATCAGCTTTATTCCATATGGTGTGTCTACATATTTACTATTAGCCACTCTTGATATTGTTGAAATATCCATTCTAATTTTTTCAGCGATATCTTTTAAAATCATGGGCTTTAAATTGCTTTCATCTCCACTTAAAAAATACTTCTTTTGGAATTCCATTATGGTTGTCATAGTAATTAGTAGCGTTTGATTTCTTTGATTAATAGCATCAATAAACCATTTTGCCGAATCTAGTTTTTGTTTAATAAATGTAACAGCTTGTTTTTGACTTTTAGAAATATTTTTATTTTCCTGATATCCAGATAACATATTTTTATATTCATTTGAAACGTACAATTCAGGAGCATTTCTAGAATTTAAATTTAATGTTAGTTTATTGTCATTTATTTCTATCTTAAAATCAGGTATTATTGTTGAATTAATTTTTGTTGGTTCAGAAAATGCAGAACCAGGCTTAGGATTTAACTTTTCAATTTGTTTAATTGCCTCTCTAAGTTCATCTTCTGAAATACTAAGTTTTCGAATAATTTTTTTATAATGTTTTTTTATAAATAGGTCAAAATTATTTTTTAAAATATTTATAGCATTATCGATTGAACTTGATTCTTTTTTTCTTTTGAGTTGTAGAATTAAACATTCTTGTAAATTTCTTGCCCCAACACCAGGAGGGTCTAATAGATGTATTTTATTTAATATTTTAGTTAAGGAATCTATTTCAGTGTAAATACCCATTGTAAAAGCTAAATCATCGACAATATCTAATAAGTCTGTTCTTATATATCCAGATTGATCAACGCTTCCAACCAAAAATTCAGCAATGTTTTTTTCATTCTCGTTTAATGTAAAAGTTGTTAATTGACTTTTTAAAAATTGATTAAAACTTATTCCTGAAACAAACGGCAAAGATTTTTCTTCATCATCATCACTGTAATTATTAGTTTTTAATCTATAATCTGGAATGTCGTCGTCGCTTAAGTAATCTTCAACGTTAAGTTCATTCTCGTCATTTTTAGTTTCTTGCTCTCCGTATTCAGATTCATTTTCGATATAGTCATCCTCATTTTCATTACCCGATTCTAATGCTGGATTTTCTTCTATTTCTCTTGATAATCGATCTTCTAGTTCTTGAAGCGGAAGCTCAATTAATTTCATCAGCTGAATTTGCTGGGGGGATAATTTTTGAGAAAGCTTTAATTGTAAAAACTGCTTAAGCATTGATTTTAATAATTATTAAAAATACAAAAAAACTAAATGAAGAATTGAATATTAAAATTCAGCACTTTTTGGAGTTCTTGGAAATGGTATCACATCTCTAATATTAGACATCCCGGTAGTAAATAAAATAAGTCTCTCTAATCCCAGTCCAAAACCGCTGTGTTTTACAGAACCATATTTTCTTAGATCAAGATACCACCATAATTCTTTTTCATCAATATTAAGTTCTTCTATTCTTTCTTTTAAGACATCTAATCTCTCTTCCCTTTGAGATCCACCAACAATTTCACCTATTCCTGGAAATAAAATATCCATTGCTCTAACAGTCTTACCGTCTTCATTCATTCTCATGTAAAATGCTTTTATTTTAGCAGGATAATCGTAAATAATCACAGGTTTTTTGAAGTGTTTTTCAACTAAAAAGCGCTCGTGTTCACTTTGTAAATCTATACCCCACTCATTTACAGGATATTTAAATTTTTTCTTTTTATTAGGTTTTGAATTTCTAAGAATATTAAAAGCTTCAGTATAATTTATTCTTACAAAATCATTATTTACTACAAAGTTTAACCTTTCAATTAAATTAAGTTCGTTTCTATCTTTTAAGGGCTTTGTTTTATCTTCATTTATCAATCTTTCATTTAGAAAAATTAAATCTTCCTTACAATCATCGATAACATATCTTAAAACTTCTTTTATAAAGTCTTCTGCTAAATTCATATTATCATTTAGATCACAAAATGCCATTTCTGGTTCAATCATCCAAAATTCAGCCAGATGTCTTGATGTATTAGAGTTTTCAGCTCTAAATGTAGGACCAAAAGTATAAACATTACCTAGGCCCATTGCCATGCTTTCAGCTTCAAGTTGACCAGAAACAGTAAGGTTTGTTTCTTTTCCAAAAAAATCTTTAGAAAAATCAATTTTATTTTCATTATTAATCGCTGCATTATTAATGTCGAGAGTAGTTACTTTAAACATTTCTCCCGCACCTTCAGCATCACTTCCTGTAATAATTGGAGTATTTATATAAATAAATCCATTTTTTTTGAAATATTTATGAATTGCATATGAAATACTTGATCTTATTCTAAATATTGAGCTAAACGTATTTGTTCTAACTCTAAGATGAGCATTTTCTCTTAAAAATTCTAGACTGTGTTTTTTAGGTTGAATTGGATAATGATCAGGATCACACTTGCCTAATATTTCAATTTTTTCAACCTTAATTTCAATTTGTTGTCCTTTTCCTTGACTTTCAACTAAGATCCCTAAAATATGAAGAGATGCTCCTGTGTTTATATTATTTAAAATTTCTTCATCTGTATTTTCATAATCTACAACACACTGTACACTTTTAAATGTAGATCCATCATTTAAAGAAATAAACCTGTTAGCTCTAAATGTCTTAACCCACCCTTTTATAGAAATTGTTTTTGAAATAGGAGTGCTTAAAAATAAATCTTTAATTGTCATGTTTGGAATAGTGTTTTAAATATCTCATTCAAATATAAAGTTTTGAATTGGTTTATTATAAAATTAAACAGAGTCTAATTTTATTTTAGGATCCTTCATATCTCTTTTGTTTGAAATATTTTTTTCAAGAGAGATTAAAAGTGAAGGTAATAGAACTAGGTTTGCTAACATCGCAAAAAGTAAAGTCGTCGAGACTAGTCCTCCAAGTGCAATTGTTCCTCCATAGCTTGAGGTCATGAAAACTGAAAAACCGAAAAATAATACAACAGAAGTATAAAACATGCTAATTCCAGTTTCTCTTAAGGATGAAAAAACAGACTTTCTAATTTTCCAATTATTAGCTATTAATTCTTGCCTATACTTTACAAGAAAATGGATAGTATCATCAACTGAAATACCAAAAGCTATGCTAAAAACTAAAATGGTAGAGGGCTTTATAGGAATATTTAAAAATCCCATTACACCAGCCGTGAAAAGAAGAGGAAGAATATTCGGAACTAATGAAATTATGACCATTTTATATGACCTAAATAAATATGTAATCATCAGAGAAATAAGCATAATAGCTAAAAAAAGAGAAATCAGTAAATTTTTTATTAAGAACTTGGTTCCTTTTAAGTATCCAAGTGTTTTTCCAGTAAGAGTAACATCAAACCTATCTTTTGGAAAGTACAGTTCAATTCCCTTTAGCAAGCTTTCTTCAATGCCCTCCATTACTTCAGTGTCAATTTCTCCAATCATTGTAGTAATTCTAGCTATTTGACCAGTTTCATTTATATAACTGTTTTTTTCTCCAAATTTAAAATTAGAGTTCTTTATGTAGCTAGATATAAAAGTATTTTCTTGAGACGATGGTAATTGAAAATAATTAGGATTTCCATTATAAAAAGATTGTTTGATGTATTTAGAAAGATTAACTATGGAAATAGGGTTTGATAGTTCAGGAATTTTTAAAATATGCTCGTGAAAATCATTCATTCTTTTAAGGTTAGCTAGCCTAGTCATTCCATTTTTTCTTCTACTATCTATCATTACTTCTAACGGAAGAACTCCTTTAAATTCCTTTTCAAAAAACTTAATGTCTTTAACAAATTCAGAATTTGTAGGCATATCTTCAATTAAGTTTCCAGAAATTTTAATTTTATTCATTCCTACTATACTAATGCATAAACAAAGTATAGAAATGATAAAAACAGGAATTCTTCTTTTTTTAACTGTATTACCTAAAAAGTTAACAAATGAGTTTAACCAGTCATTGTTTAAATGTTTTAAATGCTTTTTTTTAGGCAATGGTAAAAAACTATAAATAATAGGAATCAATAAAATGGATAATATAAAAATCACCATAATATTTATTGATGCAACTACTCCAAATTCTTTTAAAACCTGACTATCAGTCAAAATAAATGTTGCAAATCCACAAGCAGTCGTGATATTTGTCATTAATGTTGCATTACCAATTTTAGAAATTACTCTTTGTAATGATCTAGCTTGATTTCCGTGTTTTTTTACTTCGTGCTGGTATTTGTTTATTAAAAAAATACAGTTAGGAACCCCTATAACAATAATAAGTGGTGGAATAAGCGCCGTTAGAACAGTTATTTCAAACTGTAATAATCCAAGGACTCCAAGCGCCCACATCACTCCTGTAATTACAACACTTAAAGTGATTAATGTTGCTCTGTATGATCTGAAAAAGAAAAAAAATATGCAAATTGTAACACAGATAGCTATTATTACAAATTTACCTATCTCATCCATAATATTTTGAGCATTCATAGTTCTTATATATGGCATGCCAGAAATTCTAACGTTTATATTACTCTGCTTTTCAAATTCTTTTATAGCAGGAATGAAAACATTATTTATAAAATCTATTCTCTCAATATTATTTATTACTTCTTTATTTAAGTATATAGCGGTTTGTATTGTCTCAGTTTTTTTATTGAACAAGATGTTTTCATAGAATGGAAAATCATTAAATAGTAAAGTTTTAAATTCATTTATTTTTTTATTACTGTTGAATGATTCATTATTCACAGAATCAATTATAAATTCTTTTTTTAATTTATTTTTACTAATAATCGGGAAGTTTCCAACGTGTATAACATTATTAACCTCTTTTTTTGATTTAAAAGAATTACTGAGTTTTATCCAGGCATTAAAATTTGATTTATCAAAAAGCAATGAGTCATTTACAGCTATTATCAAAAGGTTACCCTCTTCACCAAATACATCGACAAAATTATCATAATCTATATTAAAAGGGTGGTCTTTAGGCATTAGATTAGCTTCAGAATAACTGAAACGAATATTTTTCCATTGAGTTGAAAGAAAAATTGTATTAACTAAAACTAATATTAATAATAAGATTCTATTTCTTAAAATTAAACGAGCAAACTTTTCCCAACTTATGGAATTTCTTGATTTACTCATGGACTAATTTATTCAAAATATATAGTTTAAATAGAAAGGATTTCTTTTTCTTTAGATGAGAAAATTTCGTCTATTTTAGAGATACTATTATCTGTTAAAGTTTGAATTTCTTTTTCTGAAATTGCTTTATGATCTGTGGAGATTTCAATTTTTTTAATTTCATTATTAGCATCTTTTCTAGAATTTCTAATACTAATTTTAGCATCTTCAATTTCAGACTTTGCTATTTTAACTAATTCTCTTCTTCTTTCTTCAGTTAAAGGAGGTATACTTATTATAATTGATTCTCCATTGTTCATTGGATTAAATCCTAAATTGGCAATTTGAATTGCTTTTTCGATCTCTTGCAATTTATCTTTTTCCCAAGGTTGAACCGTAAGTGTTTGAGCATCTGGAGTATTAATATTAGCTACTTGAGATAAAGGTGTGGTTGATCCATAGTAGTCTAATTTAACACTTGAAAGCATAGTCGGATTTGCTTTTCCAGCTCTAATATTTAATAATTCTCTCTCAAGGTGTTTGACTGCATTTGTCATTGATTCCTCGCATGCCTCAGTAATAAATTCTAATTCTTCCAAAATTAATTTTTTATAGACGTTCCAATTTTTTCACCGTTAATTAATTTCAATAAGTTACTTGTTTTATTCATATTGAAAACTTTAATAGGTAAGTTATTTTCTTGACTTAAGGTAAATGCAGTGGAGTCCATTATTTTTAAATTCTTTTTTATTACATCTTTAAAAGAGATAGTGTCATATTGAACAGCATTTTCGTTTTTTTCTGGGTCAGAATCATATACTCCATCAACCCGAGTTCCCTTTAATATAACGTCTGCATTAATTTCAATTGCTCTTAAAACTGCAGCAGAGTCAGTTGTAAAAAAAGGATTTCCTGTCCCCCCACCAAAAATCACTACTCTTTTTTTTTCTAAATGCCTTACTGCTTTTCTTTTAATATAGGGTTCAGCAACTGCTTCAATTTTTATAGCGGTTTGTAGTCTTGTTTGTACGTTTTCTTCCTCTAGAGCACTCTGCAATGCCATACCATTAATAACCGTAGCAAGCATTCCCATGTAATCGGCTTGAACACGATCAATTCCATTACTAGCAGCTGATACACCTCTAAATATATTACCACCTCCAATAACTACAGCAACCTCAAGACCAAGTTCTGTAACAGATTTAATTTCTTTAGCATATTGAGAGATTCTTTTTGGATCAATTCCATAACTTCTATCGCCTAATAATGCTTCACCGCTAAGTTTAAGTAATACTCTTTTATAAATCATCAATGTAAATATAGTTAATGATTACAATTAAATTAAAAAAAGAATAGTGTAGAGATAAAAAAAACTATGATAAACTAACTCTTTTAAAATCTGTAACTGTTAAATTACTATCAACAGATTTAACATAATTTGCAACACTTTGTTTATTGTCTTTGATGTAGGCTTGATTTATCAAGGTGTTATCTTTAAAAAATCTTTTTAATTTCCCTTTTGCAATATTATCAAGCATAGCTTCAGGTTTACCTTCTTGTCTAAGCTGATCTTTGGCTATTTCAATTTCTTTTTCAATTATTTTTTGGTCAATACCATCTTCATCTAATGCTATTGGGTTCATAGCAGCTGCCTGCATTGCAACATTTTTTGAAGCTTCTTCTATACCTTCAACAGAGTTAGAAAACCCTACTAAAGTAGCAATCTTATTTCCAGCATGAATATATTTTCCAACGTAACCAGCAGAAACTTTTTCAAAGTTACCAATCACTAGTTTTTCCCCGATGACTCCAGTTTGTTGAATTAATTTTTCACTTACACTCATAGAATCAATTTCACAATTTAAAAAATCATCTAATGTTTCATGAGAAATGGCTAATTCAGCAAGCTCGTTGGCTAAGGCTATAAAGCTTTCGTTTTTAGCGACAAAGTCTGTTTCACAGTTAAGAGAAACAATAACTCCTGTAGAATTATTTGAACTAACTTTTGCAATTGCAGCTCCTTCAGAGGATTCTCTATCAGCTCTTTTGGCAGCAACTTTTTGACCTTTTTTTCTTAAAATTTCTATAGCAGATTCAGTGTCACCTTTGGCTTCAACTAAAGCGTTTTTACAATCCATTATCCCAGCTCCTGAAATTTTTCTAAGATTATTTACTTCTGATGCGGTTATTTTTGTCATAATTATTCTTCTGTTTTTTTAGAAACTCTTGTTCTTTTCTTTTTTTCTTTTACTTCAGTTTTAGCTTCAACTTTATCGTTTGATGATTCATCAGATTTTTTTGAACCTTCTTCTTTTTCTTTTATAACTTCAGCAACCTCTTTTTCTTTTTTTCTTTCAGATAAACCTTCTTTTACTGCTAACGAAACGTAATTTAAAATAATGTCGATTGATTTAGACGCATCATCATTGGATGGAATTGCATAATCAACCTGTCTAGGATCACAATTTGTATCAACCATTGCAAAAATTGGAATATTCAATTTTTGTGCTTCACGAATAGCGATGTGTTCTCTTCTAATATCAACAACAAACAATGCGCCAGGAAGTCTAGTCATCTCAGTTATAGAGCCAAGGTTTTTTTCTAATTTTGCTCTTAGTCTGTCAATTTGTAACTTTTCTCTTTTGGATAACGCTTCAAAAGTACCATCTTGCTTTGTTCTGTCAATTGCAGACATTTTTTTAACGGCTTTTCTGATAGTTACAAAATTTGTAAGCATTCCACCTGGCCATCTTTCTGTAATGTAAGGCATATTTACATCTGCAGCTGTTTTAGAAACAAGATCTTTTGCTTGTTTTTTTGTGGCTACAAATAAAATCTTTCTTCCAGAGGAAGCAATTTTAGATAAAGCCGAAGAGGCTTCTTCAATTTTAGATACAGTTTTGTAAAGATTAATAATATGAATTCCATTCTTTTCCATATGAATGAAAGGAGCCATATTGGGATTCCATTTTCTTGTTAAGTGTCCGAAATGAACACCAGCCTCTAGAAGAGGTTTAATTTCAATTTTTGTCATTTTTTTTAGTTTACGTTCCGTATGATTAGCAATAAACTATAAATTTATTTAGATGCTAAACTAACTTTCGCCAGGCGAAATACGACAACAGGTTAATTTCAATATTTATATGAACTGTAAAACAATAATCGAATCGAATTAACGTTTCGAGAATTGGAATTTTTTTCTTGCTTTCTTTTGACCAAATTTCTTTCTTTCAACCATTCTAGGGTCTCTAGTCAAAAGACCTTCTTTCTTTAATGCAGGACGATTTTCTTCATCAATTTGACATAACGCTCTTGAAATAGCTAATCTTATTGATTCGGCTTGTCCGTTTATTCCACCACCATAAACATTTACTTTAACATCATAAGAAGAAGTTGTTTCTGTTATTGCAAATGGTTGATTTACCTTATATTGAAGAATGTCAGTTGGAAAATATTCTTTTAAAGATTTTCCGTTTATTGAATACACACCTTTTCCTTTGGAAAGATATATCCTGGCAACTGATTTTTTTCTTCTTCCTATTTTATGAATTACTTCCATATTATTTTAAATCATTTAAATTTATCAACTTTGGATTTTGTCCTTCTTGCTTATGATTTTCACCAACATATACTTTTAAATTTCTAAAAAGAGCAGCACCCAATTTATTTTTTGGTAACATTCCTTTTACAGATTTTTCAACTAATCTAGCAGGATCTTTATCAAAAAGTTCTCTAGCGGTTAGGGATCTTTGACCACCAGGATATCCAGTATGTCGAATGTATTCCTTGTTTTCCCATTTATTTCCTGAAAGCGTTATTTTTTCTGCGTTAATAACAATAACGTTATCACCACAATCAACATGAGGAGTAAAGCTAGGCTTGTATTTTCCTCTGATAAGTTTAGCTATTTTAGAGCACATTCTACCTAGAGTCTGTCCGCTTGCATCAACTATAACCCAGTTTTTATCAACTGTTTCTTTGTTTGCTGAGATTGTTTTGTATGTTAAAGAATCCAAAATATTTAATTTTAAAAAAGCACTTCACATGCCTTTAATTGGCCTGCAAATCTACAATAATAAATCAAATCTGCAAACCAGTAATTAAACAAATTATTAATGTGCTTCAAACCAGTTCAAACCAGTCCCCATATCCACTTTTAAAGGGATTGTTATGTCGTATGCATTTTCCATTTCATTTTGAATTATTTCTTTCATCTCCTTCATTTCACTCTTATGAATTTCAAATACTAATTCATCATGAACTTGAACAAGCATTTTAGACTTATAATTATTTTTTTCTATTCTATCTTGGATATTAATCATCGCAAGTTTTATGATGTCTGCAGCGCTACCTTGAACCGGAGCATTTACAGCATTTCTTTCAGAAGCTCCTCTTACGATAGGGTTTCTGGAATTAATATCTTTTAAATACCTCTTTCTACCTAAAATTGTTTTAACATAACCATTTTCTCTTGCAAAATTTATTTGTGATGAAATATAGTTTTTTAATTTAGGGTATGCTTCATAATAGGATTCTATCAATTCTTTTGATTCTTTCCTCGATAAAGAGGTTTGATTACTAAGTCCAAACGCTGAAACACCATATATGATGCCAAAATTTACAGTTTTAGCGTTGCTTCTTTGCTCAGAAGTTACTTCATTTATATCAATATTAAATACTTTTGCAGCTGTTGATCTGTGGATGTCTTGATCATTTTTAAATGCTAAAATCATGTTAGGATCCTCACTTAAACAGGCTATGACTCTTAATTCAATTTGTGAGTAATCAGCAGATAGCATAGTATAATTTTCATTATTACATATAAATGCTTTTCTAATTTCTCTTCCTCTTGGATTTCTAATTGGAATGTTTTGTAGATTAGGGTTGTTACTACTCAACCTACCCGTTGAAGCTACAGCTTGATTAAATTCAGCATGAATTCTCAAAGTATTAGAATTAATTTGTTTTGGAAGTGCGTCTACATAGGTATTTAATAATTTTTGAAGAGATCTCCATTCAAGTACTTTTTCTACAATCAAATGTTGTGATGAAAGTTTTGATAATACTTCTTCACTTGTTGAAAATTGGCCAGATTTAGTTTTTTTTGGTTTTTCTATAATTTTCATTTTATTAAAAAGCACTTCTCCAAGCTGTTTAGGCGAAGCAAGATTGAATTCTTCATCTGAAATCTCAAAAATAATTTTTTCAAGTTCATTTAGTTCTTTATGAAATGTAATTGAAAGTTCACTTAAAAAAGATGAGTTTAGTTTTATACCGTTACTCTCCATAACGGACAATACTTTCAATAAGGGCATTTCTATATCTTCAAAAAGATTTAGTAGTTCTCCTTTTTTTAAATCCTTTTTTAATTGGTTGCTTAATTGAAAATTTAAATCCGATTTTTCCATACAAATTTGAATTTCAGATTCGTTATTTAAATCTGGAGAATAATTTAAATAAGTTTGGCAGGATGTTTTAAAATCGTGATTAAGATCAGGGTTAACCAAGTAATGTGCTATTTTATTATCAAAATATTTTCCTTTAATTTTTATATCTAAATCACTTAAAAGTTTAAACTGATGTTTTAAGTCAAATCCAATAATTTTTAAATCTTCCCTTTCAAACAAGTTCTTAATTTCATTAAATATTTCAAAATCTTTTTTTTCTAAAGTGATGAAATAACTCTTGTCTTTATCCCAGCTAAAACTTACCCCTAAACAATTTTCTTTTTCTTGAAATTTAAATATTTCAAGTGATATTATTTTTTGTTTTTTTAGAATGGATAAGGTTAGTTTTTTAGAAAGTTTACTTTCATTTTTTTGATAAAATTTGGATGAGTTTAGAAAGGTGTTTTTTTCTTTATTTAAAGTCGTTTCCGACTGACCAGGAACACTAAATAAATCATATTGAATATCTTTCTTTACATCTTTAAAATGCAATTCATTATCTAAATCTTCTTGCTCTTCTTTTATAAAAATTCTTTTAAAATTCTCTTTCATTCTAGCGAACTCCAATTCTTCAAAAATTTCATAAACGTTTTTATGATTGGGATCATCTAATTTAAAGTCGACAAAATTATATTCAATAGGAACGTCTAGCATTATTGTCGCTAACTTTTTTGAAAGAATACCTTTTTCTTTATTAGCCTCAATTTTTTCTCTTAATTTTCCTTTTATTTCAGATGTATTTTCAAGTAATTTTTCGATTGAGCCGTAAAGGTTTATAAATTTTTTAGCAGTTTTTTCACCAACACCTGGCAAACCGGGAATATTATCAACAGAATCTCCCATCATGCCCAGGAAGTCAATTACTTGTATAGGATCTGTAACTTCAAATTTTTGTTGAACTTCTTTTATCCCCCATATTTCAATACCATTTCCCATTCTAGCAGGTTTATACATGAAAATGTTTTCAGAAACTAATTGTGCAAAATCTTTATCGGGTGTAACCATAAAGACCTCAAAATTATTTTTTTCTGCATCCTTTGCAACTGTACCTATTATATCATCTGCTTCATACCCTCTTTTCATTAAAATTGGGATCCCCATTGCTTTTAATATCTTATGAATGTATGGAACGGCAATTTTAATTGCATCAGGCGTTTCGTGCCTATTAGCTTTGTACTCTTCAAACATTTCAATCCTGTCACTAGACCCTCCTAAATCAAATGCAACTGCAATGTTATCTGGTTTTTCTCTTTTAATTATATCCAATAGAGAGTTCATAAAACCCATAATAGCACTTGTGTCCATTCCTTTAGAATTTATTCTAGGGTTTTTAATAAATGCATAATATCCTCTAAAAATTAATGCGTAAGCATCAATTAAGAATAGCTTTTTTCTATTGTTCATATATATATATTATATACTTTTGACTTCAATTTAAAAAATTATAATATTGATATGGGTATTTATTATCGTTGTTTTTTTATTAATTGAAATATACGCTTTTCAAGCCTTTAAAACGTTATCTAAAAACAATTGGATAATAAAAACATATACAATTATAAATGTAATTGTATATGCAAACTTCTTTTTCAGACTGTTTAATATATATTTTCAAAATTTAGATTATTCTGATATTTTTTATAATTATTTATCTATTCCTTTTGCTTTACTATTTACTTTATTAGGTTTTAAATTGATTATTATTTCTTTTCTTTTCTTTGAAGACGTAATAAGAATCATAGAATCGACAATTAAATTCTTTTTTTCCAGTTCATCTAATTCTTTTTTGGTTCAAAGAAGAGAGTTTTTGAGTAAACTAGCAATTTTAGTTGCTTCTATTCCAATTCCATTTGTTATTCATGGCATTTTTAAGGGTAGATATAATTATAAAGTATTCAATTATGAATTAAAATTTGATGATCTTCCAGATGATTTTGATGGTTACCAAATAACTCATATTTCAGATATTCATAGTGGAAGTTTAGATAATAGAGAGAGTGTAAAATACGCTGTAGATTTAATAAATAAGCAAAAATCAAATCTTATTTTATTTACTGGTGATATAGTAAATAATAAAGCAGATGAATTAATTAAATGGAAGACTTTGTTGTCAGACCTTCAGGCTAATGATGGTAAATATTCAGTTTTAGGAAATCATGATTATGGAGACTATGTACAATGGAAATCTGAAAGGGAAAAGAAACTTAATTTTCAACTACTTTTAGATATTCAAAAAGAAATGGGGTTTAATTTATTGTTAAACCAGAACACTAAAATTCATAAAAATAACAGTACCATTTCACTTATTGGTGTAGAAAATTGGGGTAAAGGTCGGTTTAAGAAAAAGGGTGATATTGATAAGGCTTGCGCAGGTCTTATAAGCTCTGATTTTAAAATTGTCATGAGTCACGATCCGTCTCATTGGGATAAAGTATTAATTGATCACAATACTCATTTTCATTTAACATTGAGTGGCCATACTCATGGAATGCAGTTTGGTATTGAAATTCCTGGATGGATTAAATGGAGTCCAGTTAAATGGGCTTATAAGTACTGGGCTGGTGTATATAATAAGAACAAGCAATTTCTTAATGTTAATAGAGGTTTTGGTGTATTGGGTTTTCCTGGAAGAGTAGGTATTTATCCGGAAATATCAGTGATTAGGCTTAAAAAATCATAGTTTTTTAAAAAATCCTTATTTTTATATAAATTCAATATTGACCTATGTCAAAATTTGGTGAACTTATAAATTTAGAAGTTCCAATACTATTAGACTTTTATGCTGATTGGGACGATTCTTCTAAGGCTATGCATCCTGTATTAAGAGATGTAGCTGCTACTATTGGAGATAAGGGTAAAGTAATTAAAATTAATGTGGATCAAAACAATGAGCTATCTGAAGCTCTTAGGTTAAAAGGATTACCAACATTAATGATATATAAATCTGGAGAAATGGTTTGGAGACAAAGTGGAGAACAAGACGCTAATACTTTGATTAATTTAATTAATGACTTTATTTAACCTCTCTCCAATTAGTTGTAATTCTTTAACCTCTACTATTACATAATCTTTTTCATTGTCATATTTTTGAATTAGTTCAACCAAAGATCTTAACTCAAAATAGTCGTTAAGAATAGATTGAGAATATTCAGCTTTTTTATCATCCTGCATAGACATAATTATTGCTAATCTTTCCTTAAACTGAGATGATATTTTTACGTATAGATCTCTAGCAATTTCATTATCCTCTGAAACAAAGAGTTGTTTTATAAACGGACTTAACAGAGTATAATATTCATAATCTCCGTAAAGTTCAGAGACAAACTCAGTTGAATTTATAAATTGTTTTATAGCTTGAGATTTTAAAATATTATTTTCAGATTTCAAAAAAGTCTCTAAAAGTGATCTGTATCTTTCTGTGTCTGTAATAATATTTTCAGCAAAACTGTATATTGAAAATCTTGAATTTTTTGAATTTGATAGTTGAGAATAGTACTTTAAATTTTCATCGTATTTTATTGAAAGTTTTAGGTACAGGTCATCTCCTTTATTAAAATTATTAAGTTTATAATAAGTAGAGATGTATGGCTCTAAAAGACTGTAATATCCAAAATAATCTATTGGCATTTTTTGAATTGACAAGTCTAGTATTTCTTCTGCTTTTTGTTTTTCACCATCATCTATAAGTTGTTTGGCAAGCCTATGAAGATTTCCTCTAAAAGAAATACTATTTTTTCTAGTTTCTGGATCGTGATATATATTAGAGCTTTCTGAGTTTCCCCACTCCCAACTTTTTACTATATCATACATTAATTCAGAATCTATACGCCCCATTTCGTAAGGATTATTTTTGTTAATTTCTGTTTTTATCGGGATAAGTTTATACACAAGACCGTCAAGTTGAAGAAAGTCTTTCATCCACAAATATTCAGCATCATTATAACTTCCTCCTGTAAAATAAATAGGCCTTTCCCAGTTGTTATTTGCTAATATATCTAACATTAACAATTGATTTTTGTAAAGCCCACTAGTTGGAAGATCAATATCTATGTAGTCTAAAATTAAATCCTCATTCTCAATTTTTACAATACCACTTTTTAAAACATTTGTTTTATTAACAGGAACTCTAATTTTGTTAGTTGGATAAAAGACCATATTTTGTGTAAACAATGGGATATTGTTTAAATCAGCTCCATATTGAGTTAATAGATTTTTATATTTGGTTCGAGGGTGGTCACTAGAAATCCAGTTCATAAAATCTTTAATATCCCATCTAACGGAATCAATTAAAGCTTCATATTTAATATAATCTCTAATTCCATATGCATATTGACTGTGCTTAAGCTGGGAGGGAACTGGACTACTGTTGTAGGTACGTCTTTTCATTTGATCCATATACCAATCTGTCGCTATTAAGCTTGTATTAATAGTCCTAACATCAGTTCTGTAGTTTTCGATTTCTTGAGCGTACCACAATGCGAAAGTATCATTATCTCCTATTGTAAAAATCATTGCATCCTTATCCTTGTCAATTGAATTTAAATATGCTTTGGCTAGAGATTGAGCTGTATATCTGTCTGATCTGTCATGGTCATCCCAATTTTGATAACCCATTAGAAGAGGAACAGAAAGTAATAATATACTAAATAAGGGAACGGATATTTTTTCAGAAAGTATTTTTTTAAACGAATTTGTTAATGAGTATATACTAAGTCCAATGAAAATAGAAAAAACATAAAACGACCCAACTAAAGCGTAATCTCTTTCTCGTGGCTCAAAAACTCTTTCGTTCAAATAAACTTTTAGTGCTAAACCTGTAAAAAGAAATAATAAAATTACAATCCAAAATAAATTTTTATCTTTTTTGAAAAGAAAAAGAAGCCCTATTAATCCTAATATTAGAGGCAGCATGTAGTAAGTATTTCTAGCCTTATTGTCTTTAAGATCTGAAGGTAAATTACTTTGAGGACCAAGTCTTAATTCATCTATAAAATTAATTCCAGAAATCCAGTTGCCGTTCAACAAATCATATTCCCATTTTACATCATTTTGTCTACCACTAAAATTCCACATAAAATATCTCAAATACATTGATCCAATTTGATATTTAAATAGATATTTTAAATTATTAAGTAATGATGGTTTTTCAATGTCAAGATATCCACCATATTCACTTAAAAATTTATGGTATCCCTCAGCATCGATATCACCCTTAGCAACACTTTGATTAAATTCATTTACAAGTTTTTTGAAATTAGTTTCTGCAAGATATTCTGGCTTAATTTGAAAATCTAAAAAACCAAAATAGTTCATGTAGTTTATTGCATTTTCTGAACTCCACATTCGAGGAAGGAGTCCAAGATGTTTACTATTAGAATTAATTTTCCCAGATTCCCAATCATTTACAATTACATACCTTTTTTTCTGATCGTCTCTTTCATATTTTGGTTTATCATCTTTATATGGATTAGTTTCATCTTGACCAGCATATGCATCAGAAAACATCGGACCGTAAAAAAGTTTTGTTTCAGGATATTGTTCTAAGTTATAGTAGGCAAGCAAAGCTCTTGCGTCTGATGGGGAATTTTCATTAATTACAGTGTTAGCATTAGATCTTATAGGGATCATAAGCCAAGCTGAAAAACCAATAAAAATAAACATTATACAAAGTGTAAGAACATTTGTGTGATACCAATTTTTCTTTCTAGTGTACGTTAATAAAAGAGTAAATAGAGTAACTATTAAAATTGACGTGAAAATTGTTCCTGAATTAAAAGGTAATCTAAGGCTGTTTACAAAGAAAACTTCGAGGTAACCGAACAGGGCTAGAGTTGAAGGTAAAAGAAGTTTAAAAATAAAAAGTAAAACAGTGACAGAGAGAATATTTGCAATTAAAAAGCTTTTTAAATTAGGGTTTGGATATTTTTTAAAAAAATAAATCATTCCAATAGCTGGAATTGCTAAAAGACCCATGAAATGTACTCCAAATGAAAGCCCTACAACAAAAGAAATTAAAATAAGCCATCTATTTCCTCTTTCATTTTCCAAATCTTGTTCCCATTTAAACCCTAACCAAAACAGAAGTGCCATTATAAATGTAGCCATAGCGTAGACTTCAGCTTCAACTGCATTGAACCAAAAACTATCAGAAAATGCAAAACATAGTGCTCCTATTGTTGATGAACTTATTATTTTTATCGCATTTTCGTTAGTGATTTTGTCGGAAACCAATACAATTTTCTTTCCAATTATTACTATTGTTAAATAGAGCAAATAGATAGTAAATGCACTTGCAAATACAGACATCATATTTACCATAAATGCAACATCCTCAGGGTTTGATGCGAAGGAGGAAAAAAAAGCACCAATCATTTGAAATAAAGGAGCTCCAGGTGGATGTCCAACCTGTAATTTTGCTGATGTTGAAATGTATTCAGCAGCATCCCAATAGCTTGCTGTAGGCTCAACTGTTAAATAATATGTAGTTAGTGCAATTAAAAAAACAACTAATCCTGCTACGCTATTTATTTTTTCAAATTTTCTAATATTCATTTATTAAATAATTGATTGACGAATTTAAACAATATTATCTATTAATATTTTAAATATAATTTATTTGTCTACCTGAAACTTTATATTAAATTTGCCGTTCATTATACTGGCCTATGGTGT
>CESJ01024685.1_pt1 | contig 26683 bp, 24 predicted proteins | sample 356311 | NCBI WGS metagenome assembly CESJ01 (sample SAMEA2621487, study PRJEB7988) | marine metagenome | biome: marine biome (ENVO:00000447); feature: surface water layer (ENVO:00002042); material: "saline water (ENVO:00002010), including plankton (ENVO:xxxxxxxx)" | depth 5 m
TTTTGCCATAGAAAAATCGTATCCAGTTAGCATGGATATCTTTTCCTTACGATTTTTCATTTCTAGCAATGAATTAGTTGTAACTCTTTTATATTTTTTAATTAACATAATTAAATTTTTGTAAATGTAATTTAAAATTCAAATAAAGTATTAGTTCTATTATATATAAAACTTAATATATGACAGTATGTCAGTAATTTGATACTGGCATAATCATTGAATTATTTGAAATGCTAATAAAAAAAATAAAAATATGAACAAAATAATTGGAATTGATTTAGGAACGACAAACTCTTGTGTTTCTGTAATGGAAGGAAATGAACCGGTGGTTATACCAAATGCCGAAGGAAAAAGAACAACTCCCTCAGTAATAGCTTTTGTTGAAGGAGGTGAAATTAAAGTAGGTGATCCTGCAAAAAGACAAGCTGTTACTAATCCTACTAAAACTATAGCATCTATTAAAAGATTTATGGGTAGTAAGTATAGTGAATCTAAAAAAGATGCTGATAGGTCTGCTTTTAAAGTGGTAAAAGGAGATAACGACACTGCTAGAGTTGATATAGATGGAAGATTGTATACGCCACAAGAATTATCAGCCATGACTCTTCAGAAAATGAAAAAAACAGCAGAAGATTATTTAGGTAGTACAATAACTGAAGCTGTAATAACTGTTCCAGCTTATTTCAATGATTCCCAAAGACAAGCTACTAAAGAAGCAGGTGAGATAGCAGGACTTAAAGTTCAGAGAATTATTAATGAACCTACGGCTGCTGCTTTAGCGTACGGATTGGACAAGTCTGGAAAAGATCAAAAAATTGCGGTTTTTGATTTAGGTGGAGGAACTTTTGATATTTCAATTTTAGAGCTTGGTGACGGAGTTTTTGAAGTACTTTCTACAAATGGTGATACTAGATTAGGAGGAGATGATTTTGATGATGCTATTATACAATTTTTAGCTGATGAATTCTCCAAAGAACAAGATATAGATTTAAGAAAAGATCCGATGGCACTGCAGAGATTAAAAGAAGCTGCTGAAAAAGCTAAAATTGAACTTTCTTCGTCTGCTCAAACAGAGATTAATTTGCCCTATATTTCTGCAACTTCGTCTGGTCCAAAACATTTGGTGAAAACTTTAACTAAATCTAAATTCGAACAACTTTCTGCAGATTTAGTAAAAAGATCAATGGAACCAGTTAAGAAGGCATTGAATGATGCAGGTTTAAGCGTTAAAGATATTGATGAAGTTATTTTAGTTGGAGGATCTACAAGAATTCCAATAATTCAAGAAAAAGTAGAAAAGTTTTTTGGTAAAAAACCTTCCAAAGGAGTTAATCCAGATGAAGTTGTCGCTATTGGAGCAGCTATTCAAGGAGGTGTATTAACTGGGGATGTTAAAGACGTTTTATTATTAGATGTAACACCCCTTTCTCTTGGAATTGAAACTATGGGTAGTGTGATGACTAAATTAATTGAATCAAACACTACGATTCCTACTAAAAAATCACAAGTTTTTTCTACTGCTGCAGATAATCAACCATCTGTAGAAATTCATGTTCTTCAGGGTGAAAGACCAATGGCAAAAGATAATAATACCATTGGAAGATTTCACTTGGATGGAATACCGCCATCTCCAAGGGGAGTTCCTCAAATTGAGGTTACTTTTGATATTGATGCTAATGGATTAATACATGTTACAGCTGCCGATAAAGCAACAGGGAAAACTCAGGATATTAGAATTGAAGCTTCGTCTGGATTGACTGAAGCGGAAATTGAAAAAATGAGAAAAGAGGCTGAAGCAAATGCTGAATCTGACAAGAAAGTAAAAGAAGAGGTAGATACTTTAAATAGTGCCGATGCAATGATATTTCAGACAGAGAGTCAACTAAAGGAATATGGAGAAAAACTTTCAGAAGACAAGAAGAAAGCTATCGAAGAATCTTTAGAAACCTTAAAAAAATCTCATGAATCCAAAGACATTGAAAGCATTAAAACTGCATTAGAAGGAATAAATGAAGCGTGGAAAAATGCTTCTGAAGAGCTGTATAAAGCTCAAGCTGAATCAGGTGGAGGAGCACCTGGACCGGAACCTACTGGAAATACTCAATCTACTGAAAACAAAGACTCTTCAGACGATGTTCAAGATGTAGATTTTGAAGAAGTTAAATAATATAATTTAACTCATATTAATAAAAACGCATCAAAACTTTTGATGCGTTTTTTTTGTTTTATACATTTAAACAATGGATAAAGAAAATCTTTTAAAAAAAATTAATGATATCAATAAAAATACTTTGATGGAAACATTGGGTATGGAATTCATTGATATTGGAGAAGATTTTTTAGTTGCTAAAATGGAGGTTACCCCAAAGGTGCATCAGCCTGATGGAGTTTTACATGGAGGAGCTACAGTCGCATTAGCCGAATCAGTTGGTAGCGCTGCTTCATATATGTCAGTTAATAGGGAGACACAAATGGTTAGGGGAATTGTTATTTCAGCAAATCATGTAAAAGGAATATCTAAAGGCTTTGTTTTTGCTAAAGCTACACCAATTCATAAAGGTAGAACCACTCAATTATGGGAAATAAGAGTTACCGATCCGAACAATAAGTTAATCTCTCATTGTAAGCTTTCAACTATGATTTTAAATAGAAAATAACAGAATATGTATATTGAAAACGTATTAAAAGTGAAAAATGATTGGTGGAGGTATATAATTGGTTGCTTAGTTATTTTTATTGCCACTCAAATAGGTTCTATTCCTCTAATATTAGCAATCTTTTCAAAAGTAGGAGTGGAGGGTGCATCTAAAATTGATCAAACTAGTATGATGACTATTTTAGGTGATAGTAATTTGACTTTTTTTTATGTGTTATTGACATTTGTATTTGGCTTTTTAGGTCTTCTTTTAGTTGTAAAATATATACATAATCAAACATTTTTGTCCTTAACTACATCAAGAAAAAAAGTAGATTTTTCAAAAATAGCAACCTCTTTTATTGTAGCCTGTTTTATAATTTTAACTACTACCATTATAAGTTATTTAATGTCTCCAGACGATTACATATATAATTTTGAATTAAAACCTTTTTTGATTTTATGTTTAATCTCATTTTTATTAGTTCCGATTCAAACTAGTTGGGAAGAATATATGTTTAGAGGATATTTAATGCAAGGCATTGGAGGAATCGTTAAAAATAAATGGATTCCGTTACTAATAACTTCTTTGTCATTTGGATTTTTACATTATTGGAATCCTGAGGTAATGAAATTGGGTTCAATTTTATTAATTCATTATGTTTCTACAGGACTATTTTTAGGAATAATTACTTTAATGGACAAAGGAATGGAACTTGCCATAGGATTCCATGCAGGAAATAATATTTTAATTTCTCTTTTAGTTACAGCTGATTGGACTGTCTTTCAAACGAATTCTATTTTAAAGAGCATAGGTGAGCCAGAAGCTATTAGTATGTTAATCCCTTTATTTATAATTTATCCTATGGTTTTATTATATTTTTCTAAAAAATATAATTGGATAAATTGGAAAGAAAATTTAACAGGAAAAATTAATTAATTTTATCATAATTTTAACATAATAATTGCAAATTTTTTTACAAATTGCATCAAAATAACTTTAAAATGGCTTTAAATAAAAACGGAATATTTGCCTGGGCATCTTTTATTTTAACAATTCTTGGAATAGCCTTGGTGTTATTGGGTGTTTTAAAATATCGAGATATGGCAATTGGTTTCTCAGTGGTTGGTATTGGATTTATCGCCATAGGTTGGGCTTTTAATGCCTTGAAAGGAAGAGTTTAGCTCTTATTCCCAATCATTTTTTTTACATTTACCCACTTATCAAATTCATCTGAACTTGCGTAGCCAAGATTGATAGCTTCCTCTTTTAATGTAGTTCCGTTTTTATGAGCAAGATTTGCAATTTCTGCTGATTTATAATATCCTATTTTGCTGTTTAAAGCTGTAACCAACATCAAAGAGTTATTAACTAGTTCTTCAATTCTTTTTTTATTAGGGTTAATACCTTTTACACAATTATTATTGAAGCTTTTTACCGCACCTGATATAAGTGTTGCAGATTCTAATAAATTAGCAGCCATAAGAGGCTTGTATACATTTAATTCATAATGTCCTTGCATTCCTCCAATTGTAACTGCTACATCATTACCAATCACTTGAGCACATACCATTGATAACGCTTCGCATTGAGTGGGATTAACTTTTCCGGGCATTATTGAACTTCCGGGTTCATTTGCTGGAATAGAAATCTCTCCAATTCCAGACCTTGGACCGGAGGCCATCATTCTTATATCATTAGATATTTTGTTTAAAGAATTTGCTATTAATTTTAATCCACCATGTGTTTCTACTAATGCATCATGCGCGGCAATAGATTCAAACTTGTTTTCAGCAGAAATAAAATCGATTTCTGTAAATTTCGAAATATATCCTACAGACATTTCAGCATAACCGTCTGGAGAATTAATTCCTGTTCCGACTGCTGTGGCTCCTAATGCTAGTTCCGATAAGTGGATTAGTGAGTTTTTTAATGAACTTAAACCATGTTTTATTTGTGAATGATATCCTGAAAATTCTTGTCCTAAAGTTATTGGAGTAGCATCCATTAAATGAGTTCTTCCAATTTTAATAATATCTTTAAATTCTTTTGATTTTTGCAATAAAGTTTTTTTAAATTTTTCCAAATTAGGAATAGTATTTTCAATCAACTTTTTATATATAGCAATATGCATTGCAGTGGGGAATGTATCATTAGAAGATTGAGACATATTAACATCATCATTAGGAGCTAATGTTTTTTCGGATTCTCCTAAAACTTTTCCTTCTATCTGATGAGATCTGTTTGAGATCACTTCATTAATATTCATGTTACTTTGTGTTCCTGAACCAGTTTGCCAAATAACAAGAGGGAATTGATCGTCTAATTTACCCTGTAATATTTCATTACATACGTTAGAAATTAAATCTCTTTTAAGTTTACTTAACACTCCTAGGTCATAATTGGTGTAAGCAGCGGCTTTTTTTAAATAAGCAAATCCATAAATTATTTCAATCGGCATGGAGCCAGCTTTCCCAATTTTAAAATTATTTATAGATCTTTGAGTTTGCGCTCCCCATAAACAATCAGTTGGCACTTCTATTTTTCCAATAGTATCTTTTTCTATTCTGTATGACATATTAAAGAATTATAATACAAATTTACTACAAAAGGATTATATATTTATTTTTTATCATTTGTTGAAAAAAATATTTTAAAAGGACCATTTCTTTAATTATATTTGTTGGTTAATATTTTAAGTTATGGAATTTGATCAGTATCTGGGTTTTATTTTGTTTTTATCTGTTTTGACAATGGGTTTTTGGTTAATGATTCTATTATTAACTTTTATTATTCCATATTGGGTCGGAGGAGCTTTTATGGAAAGAATGAAAGAGATAAGAGATAAATTAAAAAAATAATTTATCCACCAAATCCTTCAACCTCGTAATCTTGGTAGTTAGGTCTATTGTTTCTCTGATTTTTCTTTTGATTAAACCTGTATATAAGATTTAATTCGAAACTTCTTCCGCCTCTCCAGTTACTTTCACTATAACTTCTATAGTTTTTATTAAAAGATTCAATTCTCCATTTTCCAGTTTCAAGAATATCGTTAATCTTAAATGTTAATGTTACTTTATCTTTAAATAAATCTTTACTGAACGCGGTATTTGTATAAATAGATGCTTTTCGTTCAGAAACAGCGGTTTTTTGAGGAGCTCTATATCTGAAACTAGTTTGCCAATCAATACTAGAAAATAACTTAAGATAATTATTTAATCGACCCGACCATGATAAGTTTTTAGAATCATATATTAGTCCCTTATATTCACCTATTGTTTTTGATTCGTAAAAATTTAAACTCCCTCTTAATCTCCATTTTTTTGATTGACTAAAGTTTGCATTAAGTTCTAGACCTATTCTTTCATTACTCGCCAAGTTGATAGGTGTTCGTCGTAGCACTGGAACTAATATTTCGTTTACAAGAACAAAGTCACCAGTATTTTCGCTAATAAAAGTAAATTCACCAGTTGATTTTCTATAATAAATAGATCCATTTAAGGTTAGTTTCTTATATCTCTTTAAGTATCCCAAATCTATTCCGTTTGAATAAGTAGGGTTTATATTTGGATTACCTTGAAAAATATTGGTAGCACTTGATTTTGAGGGAAAAGGATTAATGAAATACGATCTAGCTCTTCGAATTCTTCGATTGTAGCCAAAAGTAATTGTTTCATTTTCCTTAATTTCATATGCCAAATTTATAGTTGGAAAAAAATCATTATAATTCTTGACATTATTTGTGTTATTTGCCAACTGTTTCACAGTAGTTTTAGATTCTTCATACCTTAATCCTAAAAGATAAGAGAATTTATTTTTTTTATTACCATACTGAGTATAAAAAGCATTCACTTTTTCATTGTATAAAAGATTATTACTAAGGTTAGTATCATTTACAAAATTACCACTTGAGTCTTCATTTTCAGCTAAGTAATCAATATTTTGGTATTGATTGCTTCCTCTGAACCCTAACTCAAATTGCCCGTCTTTTTTAATTGGCAATACATAGTCTAATTTAAATAGTTCACTTTCTTGAATTTCATCTGTAGCTGCTTTTTCGCTTAGATATTTTGTAAATACTGGCTTTAATTGAGAATTTGAAATAAATCCATTCTCATATTCTGAAGATTTTTCTTTTTGATAATCAATTGTTAATTCATGTCCTTCTGAACTAAACTGATGTGTTAGATTAATTGAGAATTCATTTGTTTTATTTGTTTCCGTTTCATTTTCTGTTCTTACAGAGTTTTTTATTGTTTTATTAAAATTTTGATAAATATTGTTAGTGTTATTTGTGTTTCCGTTACTTTTTCTAAAAACATATGATGATACAAAACTAGTTTTGTCTGAAATAAAATATTCAATTCCCGTATTTAAATAATTTGAGGTTCTCTCTGACTTTCTGATACCATTTTCGTTTAAGAAATTATTATCTATTTTATCTGTAAAGTATTCCGTTTCATTTAAAAAACTACCCTCAGTTTCTCTTGTGCTATAACCAATATTATTAAAAAAATTTAATTTTTTTGTTCTAAAATTTACATTAGCAGATCCACCATATCTTTTCGGGTATCCGCTGTTTAAGGACAGAGATCCATTCAAGCCTTCTAATTTACTTCTTCTTAAAACTATATTAATGATACCTGCTGTTCCTTCAGCATTATACCTAGCTGATGGTGATGTAATCACTTCTACTTTTTCAACACTCTCCGATGGAAATTGTTTTAATGCCTCGTTACTGCTTATACCAACAAGTCCTGATGGTTTACCATTTATAAGAATCCTCACACTCTCATTTCCTCTTAGCGAAATATTTCCTTCTACATCAACTTCAATTGATGGGAGGTTATCTAAAACATCACTAACACTACTACCCTTTAGAGTTAAATCCTTACCAATGTTGTAAACAGTTTTATCTAATTTTATTTCAATTTGTGTTTTTTCACCTATTAATTCAATCTCGTCTAAAATATTTTCGTCAATTGATAACAATATTTTACCTAAATCCTTGGATTGGTTAATAGAAATATTTTTTAAATATTTTTCTTTGAACGATATATATTCAAGTTTAATGTTATATATACCTTTACTAATTTTTAGTTTGAATTTACCGTTTAAATCGGTTATTCCACCATATTTAACAATGCTATCATTTTGTTTAAAAACAGAAATAGTAGCATATTCAAGAGGTGTATTAGACTCATTGTCAATGATTGTCCCTGAAATATAAATAAAATTTTGTTGAGCATTTATATTAAATGATATAATTAAAAAGGGTATTAAATAAATAAATTTCATATGATATATTAATGATTTTTGACTCTAAAAAACAAAAAAGGTTTAGTTTATAATATTATTAAAGCTTCTTCAGGCGGGTTAGCTATTATTGCTTTATTTTCTGAAATAAAAATTGGTCTTTGCATGATTTTAGGAAAATCAAATATAGCTTGCATGATTTGTTTTCTTGTTAAAGATTTGCCTTTATACAAATCTTTCCAAATTATTTCATGTTTTCTTATTAAGTCTATTGGATTAAGTCCTGATTTTTCAATGATATTTTCTATTTCTTTTATTTCAAATTTTTTCTTTAAGTATAAAACTATTTCAAAATCAATATTTTTGGAATTTAAAAAATCCAAAACTTGTCTTGATTTACTACAACTTGGGTTGTGTAATAATTTATGTTTTTTAGATTTCAACTTTTATTTTTTTTAAATTAACAATTAATTTTTGTGGAGATTCAAATAGGATTCCTAGGATTCCACATTTAATAGCACCTTCTACATTATTTAATCTGTCATCAATAAAAACACATTCTTTAGGTTTCAAATTATACTTATTCAATGTGTAATGGTAAATTTTATTAAATGGCTTAAGCATTTTAATTTCCCCTGAAACAACTATTCCGTCAAATAATTCTAAAAATTTATATTTTTTTAATGCTATTGGGAAAGTTTCAGCGCTCCAGTTCGTTAGAGCAATTAACTTATAGTTTTTATTTTTTAATTTATATAAAATTCTTACTGTTCCGGAAATTTCATCTTTTAGCATTTCTTCCCATCTACCATAAAATATTTTGATCAGCCTTTCATATTGAGGAAAAAGTTTTATTCTTTCTTCTGTTGCATCTTTCATTAATTTACCTCCATCTTGCTCTTCATTCCAAGTAGAAGTACAAATGTTGTCAAAAAACCACTTCATTTTTATTCTATCTCCTTGAAATTCCTTTAAAAAAACATATTCAGGGTTCCAATCTACCAGTACACCACCTAAGTCAAATATTATATTTTTTACACTCAAATTAATTGATCATTAAAAAAGATTTAAGGAAAGGATTTATTCCCCCATTTAATACATCATCAACATTATTTGTTTCATATCCTGTTCTTGTATCTTTTATTAGTTTGTAAGGATGAAGCACATAGTTTCTTATTTGTGAGCCCCATTCAATTTTCATTTTACTGGATTCAATTTTTTCTCTTTCTGCCATTTTTTCTTTTAATTCAATTTCATATAATTGAGATTTAAGTAATTTGAGAGCTTTTGCTTTATTTTCAAGTTGGGATCTAGTTTCTGAATTTTCTATAACTATTCCAGAGGAAGCGTGTCTCAATCTAACAGCTGTTTCTACTTTGTTTACGTTTTGTCCTCCAGCTCCACTTGATCGCATAGTTTCCCAAGATATTTCAGAGGGATTAATGTTAATCTCTATAGTATCATCAACAAGTGGATATATATAAACAGAAGCAAAAGAAGTATGTCTTTTGGCATTACTGTCAAATGGAGATATTCTAACTAATCTGTGAACCCCATTTTCCCCCTTTAACCATCCAAAACCATGGTTTCCTTCAATTTCAATTGTCACAGATTTTATACCAGCAACATCCCCTTGTTGTAAATCTAATTCTTTAACTTTATAATGATTTTTTTCTGCCCACATTATATACATTCTCATCAGCATATATGCCCAATCACAACTTTCTGTACCTCCAGCACCTGCTGTAATTTGAACTACAGCGCTCATTTCATCGCCTTCGTTGGACAACATATTTTTAAATTCTATTGATTCAATATGATCATTACATTTTTTGAAATGTGAATTTAATTCACTTTCGGAGATTTCTTTAGATTTATAATAATCATGTAAAATTTCTAGATCTTCACATAAAGATTTAGCTTTATGATAATCTTTAACCCATTGTTTTAAAGATTGAAGTTCTTTGATAATTTTTTGAGCTTTTTTTGAATCATTCCAAAAATTTGGATCAAATGTTAACTCTTCTTTATTGGTAATTTCTATATTTTTTGAGTCTATGTCAAAGATATCTTCTTAGCGCACTAGTTCGCTCAAGAAGATTTTTAATTTGATCAATTGTAGTCATAAAAAAAACAAAAATACATTTAAAATTGAATCCATTTAAACTTAATTAATTTTTTATATTTAATTAAAATTAAAAAAAATGATTAATAGAACATTTCTCTCCTTAATTTATTGTTTATTTTTTCTAACTATTAAAGCTCAAACCTTACAAGAAAATAATAAACTTTTTTCCGGATTTTTTAACTTTAGTTATCATGAAAAATCTGATAAGATTTTTTTAGAAGTTGATAAGATAAATAAAGATTTTTTGTATATAAATTCTTTAACCACTGGGTTGGGTTCTAATGATATAGGATTAGATCGCGGTCAATTGGGCAAGGAAAGGATAGTTAAATTTAAAAAATATGGAAACAAATTGCTATTGGTACAGCCCAATAATAGCTTTGTAGCTATTTCCAATAATAGCGCTGAAAAAAATAGTGTAGAACAAGCTTTTGCACGTTCGGTAATTTTTGGATTTGAAATTATGGAAAAGAAAGGAGATTCATACATAATTGATTTTACTCCTTTTTTGTTACAAGATACTCATGGAGTAATTAAAAGATTAAAATCTCTCAATCAAGGTATTTATAGTTTGGACCTTAGTAAAAGTGCTTTAGAGCTTAATAGAACAAAAGCATTTCCAAATAATATAGAATTTGAAGCTCTGCTAACTTTTGTTGGAAATCCTAAAGGAAGATTAATTTCTAGTATCTCACCAGATCCATCTAATGTAAGTGTAATTCAGCATCACTCATTTATAAAATTACCAGATGATAATTACACTCCTAGAATTTTTGATCCAAGAAGTGGAGCATTATCTATTTCTTTTATGGATTACGCTTCGCCTGTACAAGAAGAAATTAATAAAAAATATATTACAAGACACAGGTTAGAGAAAATAGATCCATCTCTCAAAAAAAGCGAAGTTAAAGAGCCCATAGTTTATTATTTAGATCCTGGAACTCCTGAGCCAGTAAGATCTGCTTTAATTGAAGGTGCTTCGTGGTGGAATCAAGCTTATGAAGCCATAGGATATAAAAATGCCTTTCAAGTAAAAATGTTACCTGATTATGCGGATCCTATGGATTGTAGATATAATGTTATACAATGGGTTCACAGATCAACAAGAGGATGGAGTTATGGATCAAGTGTAGTAGATCCAAGAACCGGTGAAATTATTAAGGGTCATGTAAGTCTAGGTAGCTTAAGAATAAGACAAGACTTTTTGATAGCTCAAGCTTTAATGTCTAAGCCTTTCTTAGAAGATGATAATTATGATCCCATGCTAAAAATGGCTTTAGCTAGAATTAGACAGCTAAGTGCTCATGAAGTAGGACATACAATTGGTTTTGCCCACAATTTTGCCGCAAGCACTAATAATCGTTCGTCAGTAATGGATTACCCACATCCGTTGATTAAACTAACAGACAATAGGATTGATTTTAGTGAAGCATATGCAGTAGGAATTGGAGAATGGGATAAAGTATCAGTAGCTTATAGTTATACAGAACTTAATGCTAAAAACGAAAAATCTTTATTAAATAATATTTTAGATAATGCTTATAAAGATGGACTAAGATTTATAACAGATAGTGATGCTAGAGCAGATAGTGGTGCTCATGTGAATGCACATTTGTGGGATAATAATAGAAATGTTTCAGAAGGATTAGATGATATAATGTTGATAAGAAGTAAAGCAATTAAAGATTTTTCAAAATACAACATTAGATCTTATGAGACTTACAGTAAATTAGAAGATGTTTTTGTTCCTCTTTACTTTTTACATAGATATCAAACCGAAGCAGCTGTAAAATTAATTGGAGGTCTAGATTATAATTATGCTAAAAGAGATGATAATCAAACTATTGTAAAAGATGTAAGTTTCAAAGAGCAAAATAATGCTCTTTTATCCGTACTAACTACTTTAAAAGCCAAGAATATAGCTATACCAAAATCAAAATTAGAACTATTCCCGCCAAGAGCATATAATTATCCACGAACTAGAGAATCTTTTAAAAGTATGACTGGAGTGAGTTTTGATCCTTTTAGCGCAGCGTCAACTGCAAGTGAAATGACCCTTTCTTTATTATTAAATGTAAAGAGGATGAATAGATTAGTGATACAAAGTAGTTTGACTAATAAATCAAAGCAGAATATGAGTTTAGATTATTTATTAACTGCTTTAACAAATAATACTTTCAAGTCACAACATGAATTTATTTCAAAAAATAATGATAGATATTTATTTGAAGTACAGCAAGTAGTGAATAATAATTATTTAAAGTTTCTGCTAAATCTAGCTTCTAATAAAAATTCATTTTTTCAAGTAAAAGCTGATGCTAAAAAAGAAATTAACAATATTATTAAATTATTAGAGTCTAAAAAGTATATAAATAACTATAAAAATGAATATTTGAGTCTTATTAGAAAGTTTAATTCTAAGCCAGAACTATTTGAATTAATTGTTAGTCCTAAAATACCAGACGGATCCCCAATTGGATCTCAAATTCTTAGTGAATCTTGTAATCAAAACTTATAAAAAATATGGAAATTAATTTAATTAGTGACACGGTTACCAAGCCATGTAAAGAAATGCTTAATTCAATGATAGAAGCAAAAGTTGGGGATGATGTTTTTAAAGATGATCCAACTGTCAATGAACTTGAAAATAAAGTGGCAAAAATGTTTGGTATGGATTCGTCGTTATTTTTTCCATCAGGAACAATGACCAATCAAACTGCAATAAAATTACATACCAGTCCTGGTGATCAATTAATATGTGATAAATACGCACATGTTTATAATTATGAAGGTGGAGGTGTTAGTTTTAATAGTGGAGTCTCTTGTAAACTAATTGATGGAGAAAGAGGAATGTTTAATAACGAACAGTTACTAAAATCTATTAATCCCCCAGATTTTTACCATAGTCCTAAAACTTCTTTGGTTTGTGTTGAAAATACTACAAATAAGGGCGGGGGGGCATGTTGGGATTTAAATGAACTTAGGTTGATGAAAAAGACATGTTTAGACAATAATTTATCATATCATTTAGATGGTGCAAGAATTTGGAATGCTATTATAAAAAAGAATCAGGATCCCAAAGATTATGGTTTAATATTTGACTCTATTTCTGTTTGTTTAAGTAAAGGTTTGGGTTGTCCCGCAGGATCTGTACTAATTGGTTCTCATGATTTAATAAATAGAGCAATAAGAGTTAGAAAAGTGTTAGGTGGAGGAATGAGACAAGTGGGGTATATGGCAGCATGTGGAATTTATGCTTTGGACAATAATATTTCCAGACTTTCTGTTGATCATCAAAGAGCTTTAGACATAGAAAAACAACTTAAAAATCTTTCTTTTATTAAAAAGGTTGAACCTGTAGAAACGAATATTGTAATTTTTGAAATTAATTCTAAAATATCTTCAGAACTATTTTTAAAAAAATTAAATGATAATGGAATCAAGATTATTTCAATGGGAGATAACAAATTAAGAGTCGTAACTCATTTAGATTATACTAATTTGATGCACGATAAGTTTTTAGAACTTTTAAATGATTTAAAATTTTAATTAAAGTCTAAATATTCTCAATCCTGGATTGTATGTCTTATTTTTGTATTTATTTGAATAAATAACCATGAAAATTCCGTTAAAATCTATATCACCTCCTTCCGCAAAAAAAATTCCTAAAAATCTTACAAAATTTAATTCAAATAGAGTAGATGATTATTTCTGGTTAAATAATAGAGACAATCCTAAAGTCATTGATTATTTAGAAAAAGAAAATGATTATTATGAAAAAATGACTTCCCATACTAAAGCATTTCAACATGAAATATTTAAAGAAATTAAAGATAAAATAAAAGAAGACGACCAATCCGTTCCTTATTTTTTAAACGGATATTGGTATGTCACTAAATTTGAAAAAAATAAAAATTATCCTATTTATATCAGAAAAAAAGATACTTTGGAATCTAAAGATCAGATTTTATTTGATTGTAATATCTTAGCAAAAGATCATGAATTTTTTAATTTATCTAATATTAAAATTAGTCCTAACAATAAATTTGCAGCATTTAGTTTTGATACAGTTTCTAGAAGATTGTACACGATTAGAATAAAAAATTTGGAATCAGGAAAGATTTTAAACGAATCAATAAATAATTCATCAGGCAGTTTTGCTTGGGCTAATGATAACAAAACATTATTTTATACAAATAGAGATAAAATAACTTTAAGAAACGATAAGATTTATAAGCATACAATAGGTGGGAATTCAAATGATGATAAATTAGTTTTTCATGAAAAAGATAATACTTTTTATACAAGTGTTTCTAAATCAAAATCTAATAAATACATTATAATTTCTTCACACAGTACCTTGACTTCTGAATTCCAATTTTTAGATGCCAACAAACCATCAGAAGATTTCAAGTTGTTTAGTAAAAGAAAAAGAGGTTTAGAATATAGCGTAAGTCATTATGGAAATAATTTTTACATAATAACTAATACAGATAATTCAAAAAATTATAAGTTGATGAAAACATCTGTTTCTAATACTAATTATATAAATTGGAAAGATGTTATAGGACATAGAGAGAATGTATTATTAGAGGGGATAGATATTTTTAAAGATTATTTGGTTATTAGCGAAAGATTAAATGGATTATGTAGAATAAATATTAAAAAATGGGATAATTCAGAAAATTATTATTTGGATTTTAAAAGTGAAACTTTCTCATCATACACTACCACTAATGTTGATTTTAATACAAATATCTTGAGATACGGATTTAATTCATTTACAGAGCCACCTTCTGTAATTGATTTTAACATGAAAACTAAAGAAAAAACTATTAGAAAAGAACAACAAGTTTTAGATTCTAATTTTAATAAAGCTAATTATATTTCAGAAAGAGTGTGGGCTCCATCAGAAGATGGCGTTAAAATACCTATCTCAATTGTATATAAAAAAGGATTAAAGAAAAATAGTAAAAACCCCTTATTATTATATGGGTATGGTTCTTATGGGAATACAATTGATCCGTACTTTTCAATCAGTAGATTATCATTGCTTGATAGAGGATTTATTTTTGCAATAGCTCATGTTAGAGGAAGTGAATACCTAGGAAGAGAGTGGTATGAGAACGGAAAACTTCTTAAGAAAAAAAATACATTTAAAGATTTTGTTTCATCTACTAAATATTTAATTTCTGAGGGTTATACAAATGCTAAGCAAAGCTATGCTTATGGTGGTTCCGCTGGTGGTTTATTAATGGGTTCGGTTATTAATTTAGCACCTGAACTATATAATGGAGTTATTTCAGCTGTACCATTTGTGGATGTAGTATCCACAATGTTAGACGAGTCTATTCCATTAACAACAGGAGAATATGATGAGTGGGGTAATCCAAACGAACAGAAATACTATGACTATATACTTTCGTATTCACCCTATGACAATGTAAGAAACTTAAAGTATCCTAATTTATTAGTTACAACTGGACTTCATGACTCTCAAGTTCAATATTGGGAGCCTGCTAAATGGGTTGCTAAGTTAAGAGATCTAAAAATTGGAAATAATGCTTTGTTTTTAAACACCAATATGGAGACTGGACATGGAGGAGCGTCTGGAAGATTTGAAGCGCTAAAAGAAGTTGCTAAAGAATATACTTTTTTGTTTGATCTAGAAAAAATCTATAATTAGCTGTAAAATTTGGTGAAGACAGCTTTTTTTAAGTAATTTGCGAACTTTAAAGATTATGCTTTAAATGAAAGGAAAAGTAAAAGCTTACAAAAATGCTCTCGAGCTAATCGGGAAAACACCCCTAATTAAGCTTAATAAAATTATAGAAAATATACCTGGAAATTTTTATGCAAAAGTTGAAGCATTTAATCCAGGTCATTCAAATAAAGACAGAATTGCTCTCTATATTTTAGAATCTGCAGAAAAAAAAGGTTTAATAGAACCTGGATGTACTATAATTGAAACTACATCAGGAAATACTGGATTTAGTCTTGCAATGGTGAGTATTATTAAGGGTTATAATTGTGTTTTAGCGGTATCTTCAAAATCTTCACCTGACAAAATAGCCATGCTTAAAGCAATGGGAGCTAAAGTTTATGTTTGTCCAGCTCATGTTAATGCTGACGATAATAGATCATATTACCAAGTGGCTAAAAGATTACATGAAGAAATAAAAGGATCTTTTTATATAAATCAATATTTTAATAGTTTGAATACTGAAGCTCATTATAAAACTACTGGACCCGAAATATGGGAACAAACAGGAGGGACTATTACTCATTTGGTTGCAAGTAGTGGAACTGGAGGAACTATTTCTGGGATTGGTAAGTTTTTAAAAGAACAAAATCCAAATATCCAAATTATTGGGGTAGATGCTTATGGCTCTGTGCTGAAAAAGTACCACGAAACAAAAGAGTTTGATGAAGATGAAATTTATCCTTACAGAATTGAAGGTTTAGGAAAAAATTTGATTCCAACAGCTACTGATTTTGATGTAATTGACTTATTTGAAAAAGTTAGTGATGAAGAAAGTGCACATTCCTCCAGAGAAATTGCTTTAAAAGAAGGTCTTTTTGTTGGTTACACTTCTGGAGCTGCAGTACAGGCAGTAAAACAGTTGTCTAAAACAAAAATTTTTAAAAAGGAAAGTAAAGTTGTTATGATTTTTTGTGATCATGGATCAAGATATATGAGTAAAATATATAGTGATGATTGGATGTATGATCAAGGTTTTTTTGACTCAGAAAAAACGGAACTAGAAAAACCGATAGAATACATTAAATAAGTTATTTTTACTTTTTAAATTATTATTACATTTTTTTAATGAAAGATTTATTTGATAAAATAATAGAAAATAAAGGTCCGTTAGGAAAATATGCTAGTATTGCTGAAGGATATTTTGCCTTTCCCAAATTGGAGGGTCCTATTGGAAATAGAATGATTTTTAACGGAAAGGAGGTTATTACATGGAGCGTAAATGATTATTTAGGACTTGCAAATCATCCAGAGATAAGAAAAGTAGATTTAGAAGCAGCAAAAAAATATGGATCTGCTTATCCTATGGGTGCCAGACTGATGTCTGGCCATACAGAGTTTCATGAAAAATTGGAAGATGAACTTGCTGCTTTTGTTTCCAAAGAAAAAGCATACGTTCTTAATTTCGGCTATCAAGGTATTTTATCTACCATAGATTCTTTAGTCTCAAAAAATGATGTAATAGTTTATGATATTGATGCACATGCTTGCATTGTCGATGGGGTTAGATTGCATATAGGTAAAAGATTCACTTATCGACATAATAACATAGATAGTCTTTGTTTAAATCTTGAAAGAGCTACAAAAATAGCTAAAAAAACTGGTGGTGGAATTCTTGTAATTTCAGAAGGAGTTTTTGGAATGAGAGGGGAACAAGGTAAAATAAAAGAAATAGTGGCTCTAAAAGATAAATTTAAATTTAGACTACTAGTTGATGATGCTCATGGTTTTGGAACTCTAGGAGCTTCCGGAGCTGGAGCAGGTGAAGAGCAAGGTGTTCAAGATCAAATTGATATTTATTTTGCAACATTTGCTAAATCTCTGGCAAGTACGGGTGCATTTATAGCAGCAGATACTATGATTATTGATTTCCTTAAGTATAATATGAGATCTCAAGTTTTTGCTAAATCTTTACAATTACAGCTCGTAATTGGTGTTTTGAAAAGATTGGATATGCTTCGAACTAGACCAGAAATTAGACAAAAATTATGGACAAACGTAAAAGCCTTACAATCGGGTTTGAAAGATCAAGAATTTGACCTTGGGACAACACAGAGTTGTGTTACACCTGTTTTTTTGAAAGGTACTGTTCAGGAAGCTATGTTGATGGTCAAAGAATTAAGGGAAAAATATTTTATATTTTGTTCAATAGTAGTTTATCCTGTAGTTCCAAAAGGCATAATTTTATTAAGACTAATTCCTACATCTTCTCATAACTTGGATGATATTAAAGAAACTCTTTTAGCTTTTTCTAAAATAAGATCTAAATTATATGATGGCACTTATTTAAAGTTAGCTAAAAACATGAAATCATTCTAGTTTAAATTCTTTTGTTTTGACTTTTAGATTATCATAATTCTTCTAAAAAAGAAAAAAAACACTAATTTTGGTGATAAATCAGCGTGATGCCTCCAAAAAAAATACTGAACGCTAAGCAAATATCTACAATACTTTGTCGTCTGTCTCTTCAATTAATTGAAGATCATAATGATTTTTGTAATACAGTAATAATAGCTGTTCAGCCAAGAGGAGTTTTACTTGCTAAAAGAATAGTTGTAATGTTAAAAAAAAAATCTAATAATATTAAATTTGGTTTGTTAGATATTACATTTTATAGAGATGATTTTAGGCGGAGTGAAAAAGCTTTAAAAGCAAACGAAACAAAACTAGATTTTTCAATTGAGAATAAAACAGTTATTCTAATTGATGATGTACTTTTTACAGGAAGAGGCATAAGAGCAGCTATGGACGCTCTTCAATCTTATGGTAGACCAAAAGCCATACAATTATTAAATTTAATTGATAGAAGATTTTCTAGAGAATTGCCAATTCAGCCTGATTATTGTGGAATTCATGTAGATTCTAGATTAAATCAAAAAGTAAAAGTTTGTTGGAAGGAAAATGATGGCGAAGATTCTGTCTATTTATTTAAAAATAAAGAATGAGTAATTTAAGTGTAAATCATTTATTAGGTATAAAATATTTAAATGTAAAGGATTTAAAATTAATTTTTGAAACAGCTGATCATTTTAAGGAAGTTATAAACAGAAAAATTAAAAAAGTTCCATCTCTTAGAGATGTTACAATAGCTAATCTTTTTTTTGAAAATAGTACTAGAACAAAAATTTCATTTGAACTAGCTCAAAAAAGACTTTCAGCAGATGTGATAAATTTTTCTTCTTCCGTATCGTCTGTTTCAAAAGGTGAAACATTAATTGATACGGTAAATAATATCTTATCAATGAAAGTAGATATGGTTGTTATAAGACATCCAAGCCCTGGAACTAGTGTGTTTTTGTCAAAAAATATTAACTCATGTATTATTAACGCAGGAGATGGAACTCATGAACACCCAACACAAGCTCTTTTAGATGCATATTCTGTAAAAGAAAAAATAGGGGAATTAAAAAATAAAAAAATATTAATAGTTGGGGATATTTTGCACTCAAGAGTAGCTCTTTCAAATATTTATGCTTATCAAAAATTAGGAGCAGAGGTTACTGTATGTGGCCCAAAATCATTAATTCCAAAATACATAGAATCTTTAAATGTTAATGTTGAAACAAATTTATTAAAAGCATTAAAATGGTGTGATGCTGTTAATATGTTAAGAATTCAAAATGAAAGAATGTCTGAAAGTTATTTTCCATCTGTTAGAGAATATGTTCAACAATTTGGTCTTAATAAGGAAATTTTAGATTCACTTAATAAAGAAATTATAATAATGCATCCTGGTCCTATTAATAGAGGAGTGGAGATAACTAGTGAGGTTGCCGATTCAGATCAAGCTATTATACTTGATCAGGTTGAGAATGGTGTGGCAATAAGAATGGCAGTTATGTATTTATTAGCTTCAAAGCTATATTAATAATGAAAGTAAATTTTCAGAAAAATTCTATGTTATTCATTTTAGAAAAAAATGACACCCCATCTTCTTTAAATTCAGAAATAAGCAAGAAAGATTATCTAAACTCAAATATTATAATTGATTTAAGTAGAGTTGTTATAATTGATTTTTTTAGTCTATTAAAATCTTTTTCTAAAAAACATAAGCATAAATCTTTCGTTATTGTTATTGATAATATAGATTGTAGTAAACAAGATTTAAATTTAATTCCAACAGTTCAAGAAGCTCTGGATTATATTGATTTAGAAGAAATTGAGCGTGATTTAAATTTATTATGAAATTAACTATACTTGGTTGTTTTTCTGCTTCTCCTACTAAAGATTCTTTCCCATCTGCTCAAATACTTGAAATAGGTGGTTTAAATGTTTTGATTGACTGTGGGGAGGGAACTCAAATTCAGTTAAGAAAGTATGGAATTAAATTTAATTCAATTGAACATATATTTATTTCACATTTACATGGAGATCATTTTTTTGGTCTACCTGGGCTTATTTCTACTTTTCGTTTATTAGGAAGGACAAAACCATTAAATATTTATGGCCCAATAGGAATAAAAAAAGCTATTACTTTAATGCTGAAGTTAGGAAATTCTTGGACTAATTACGACTTGAGATTTACAGAATTAAATAGTTTAAATTCAGTTAATTTATTAGAAAAAAAAAATTTTTCAGTTCATACTATACCTTTAAATCATAGAGTTTACACGAATGGTTTTTTATTTAAAGAATTTAAAAAAGAAAGAAAATTACTTATTGATAAGGTTTTAAAATTTAAAATTGATAAAACTCAGTTACGTGGTATTAAGATGGGTAAAGACGGTGTTATGTCAAATGGTGAAATAATTAGTAATAGTGATCTCACTGAACCTAAGCCTAGCGATATTACATATGCATATTGTAGTGATACTTGTTTTTATCCTGAAATAATTCCTTTAATTAAAAAATGTGATGTATTGTATCATGAATCAACTTTTCTTGATTCACATTTGGAATTAGCAAATAAAACGAAACATAGTACTGCAAAACAAGCTGCTGAAATAGCTAAATTAGCTCATGTTAAAAAATTAATTTTAGGACATTTTTCATCTAGACATAAAAACTTAAATGATTTTAAATCTGAAGCAATAAAAGTATTTGGTAATTCAGAGTTAGCTTCAGATGGTAAGGTTTTTGATTTTTAAATTAATTATCTTTATATAATTAATATTATTTTATGTCAAAAGATTTAAGTGATTTTAGAAAATCTTATTTAAAAGGAGTTTTAAATGAAATGGATCTTCCAGAAGATCCTATTAAACTTTTCTCTGAGTGGTTTGGATATATTGATTCAAAAAAAACGGAATTAGAACCTAATGCAATGTCACTGTCAACTGTCGATAATGACAACATTCCTATTACTCGCATAGTTCTTTTAAAGAAATTTTCAAATGCTGGTTTTGTTTTTTTTACTAATTATAATAGTAGAAAGAGTAAAGCAATTAAAAACAACCCAAATGTAAGCTTATCTTTTTTTTGGCCTAATACGGAACAACAAGTAATTATTTCGGGAATTGCTTCTAAATTAGATGATATAGATTCTGAGAATTATTTTAATACCAGACCTTTAGGAAGTCAATTAGGTGCTATAGTTTCTAATCAAAGTGAAATCATTGAATCACGCGAGTTTTTAGAAAATAAAATGTCTGAGTTAAAACTTTCACATACTTCAATTAAAAGACCGAAGAACTGGGGAGGTTATAATGTTAATCCTTTTTCAATTGAGTTTTGGCAAGGAAGAGACAACAGATTACACGACAGAATATTATACAGAAAAGTGAATAATTCTTGGAATCATGTAAGATTATCTCCTTGAAAAAATTAATTCTAATAAGACATGCTAAGTCATCCTGGAAAAATAATGTTATAGATTTAGAAAGATCATTGTCAAACAGAGGTTATGATGATGCTAATTTAATGTCAGGAATATTAAATGACTTTTCAATTGATTTAGACGCTATTTTTTCCAGTAACTCTAAAAGAACTTTAGATACTGCTAAAATTTTTACAAAGAACTTAATAAATACCAAAAAACTTAAAATTATAAAATCCTCAGATTTATATGATTTTTATGGTGATAAGGTAGATTTTTTTATAAAAAATTTAAATAATAAACTTAATACTGTTATGATATTTACTCACAATAATTCTTGTAATAATTTATTCTTTAAATATGGAAAAATCACAAACATTCACGTTCCTACATGTGGAATGTTAATTTTTGAATTTGATGTATCTTTGTGGAGTAAAATAAAATTAGGTAGTTGTAAATATTTTTTTCCAAAGAATTTCAAATGAGTGCTTTTTCAAATAAATTTATAAATAGAGAAATTAGTTGGCTTGAGTTTAACCAAAGAGTTTTACAAGAAGCTAATGATGAATCCGTTCCTCTGATTGAAAGAATAAGATTTTTGGGTATTTTCTCTAACAATTTAGATGAATTTTACAAAGTTCGTTATGCCACCGTAAAAAGAAGTGCTACTAATATTGTATTAGAAGAAAAAATAATCAAAGGGAGGATAGTAGCCAAGGAGCTATTAAATAAAATAACAATTAATGCAATTAAACTTCAACAGAAAAGTTTTGATATTTTAGATCAAATTATAAATCTATTAGAGAACAAAAATATTTTTTTCTTAAACGAGGATAAAATTCAAAAATATCAAGTTAAATATGCATCTGAATTTTTTAATGAAAAAATAATTCCATCTCTGGGTGTAATAATTTTAAATAAATCAAAAAAAATACCAAAATTTAAAGATAATTTATCTTTCTTATTAGTTCGAATGGAGTTAAATGAAGGGATTATTAAACATGCTATTATTCATGTCCCAAAAGATTTAAAAAGATTCGTAGAATTGCCTTCAAATGACTCCAATAGGTATGTAATGATGATTGATGATTTGATTAGATATCATTTAAAAGAAATTTTTAAACTATTTCATCCTTTAAAAATTCATGCTAATATGATTAAAATTAGTAGAGATGCTCAACTTGATTTTGATGATGATATTTCAAAAAGTTATCTAGATAAAATTTCCGAAAGTGTGAAAGAAAGATCTTCTGGTGACCCAGTTAGATTTGTCTATGACAGTAAAATAACATTAGATAGTTTATCTTTTTTAGTTAAAAAAATGAAAATTGATGACACTACAGATAGCATGATTCCTGGTGGAAAATATCATAACAGAAGAGATTATATGAGTTTCCCTAGCCTTAATAAAAATAATCTTTTATATAAACCAATTAAGCCTTTAAACATAAAAGACTTTGATTTTAAAGATAGTATGTTTGAATCAATTTCTAAAAAAGACTTTCTGTTACATACCCCTTTTCATAAGTTCTTATACATTATTAACTTTTTATTAGAAGCATCCATTGATCCTAAAGTAAAAAGTATTTATATAACCATATATAGATTATCTAAATTTTCTAAAGTAGCAAATGCTTTAATAAACGCAGCTAAAAATGGAAAAAAAGTAGTTGTCCAAATTGAGCTTCAAGCTAGGTTTGATGAATCAGCAAATATTAAATATGCTAAAGAAATGCAATCTCACGGAATTAAATTAATTTTTGGTTCGCAGCAATTAAAGGTTCATAGTAAGATTTGTATTATTGAAAGAAAGGAGAATAAACTCACTAAAAAATATGGATTTATTAGTACAGGAAACTTTAATGAATCTACAGCAAAAGTATATACTGATATGACATTGTTTACTTCTAATAAAGAAATTTTAGACGAAGTAATGTTAGTTTTTAATTTTTTTGGAGCTAATTACAAGAAATATGTTTTTAAAAATCTTATAGTTTCCCCTATAAATACTGAAAAAAATTTAAAAAAATTAATTAATAAAGAAATTAAAAATGCAAAAATTGGAAAACCTGCCTGGATTAAGATTAAAATAAATAATATTACAAGTTATAGTATGATTAAATCTCTTTATAAAGCCAGTAAAGAGGGGGTGAAGATTCAAATGATCGTTCGAGGAATTTGTTGTTTAGTCCCAGAAGAAACACTTATGAGTGAAAATATAGAGGTTATTAGTATTATTGACAAATTCTTGGAGCATACAAGATTTATGATTTTCTGTAATAATAACTCAAACAAGGTTTATATATCATCTGCTGACTTGATGACTCGAAATTTAGACAATAGAGTAGAGGTTATATGTCCAATTATTGACAGTGAAATAAAAAATGAAATTTTAGATATTTTTAATATTTATTGGAAAGATAATGTTAAATCTAGATTTGTTAATCATTCTAATATAAATAAATACAAAAGAAATAGTAAGCCAAAATTTCGATCTCAAGATGAAGTTTATAATTATTATCTTAAATAAGTTGAAGAGTTTTTATGAAATCAAAAAATATGCCACAATTGATATAGGTTCTAATGCTATTAGACTACTAATATCCAATATTATAATTAGAAATGACTTTCCTGTAGAAACTACTAAAAACGCTTTAATAAGAGTTCCAATTAGATTAGGACAAGATGCTTTTACAAAAGGATTTATTTCAAATGAAAATATTTCTAGATTAATAGATAGTATGAATTCATTTAAGCTTCTTATGAAAGTACATAAAGTAGAAAAACATCTAGCCTATGCTACTTCTGCTTTACGAAGTGCCTCTAATCGATTAGAGATTGTTTCTAAAGTGAAAAGTAAATCAGGTATTTCAATTAAAATTATTGATGGAAAAAAAGAAGGATCTCTAATAACAAGAGATAAAATTTTTAATCAAAAAGATAATTCAGATACATTTTGTTTTATTGATGTTGGAGGTGGAAGTACTGAATTAACAATATTTAAAAATAGTAAGATTGTAAAATCTAAATCATTTAAAATTGGAGGAGTAAGATTAATTAATAATCTAGTTAGTGAAAAAACATGGAAATCATTTTATAATTGGATAATTAATAACATCAAAATTTTAGGAAAAATCAGGGTAATTGGGTTGGGTGGTAATATCAATAAAATTTTTAAAATTTCCGGAACTAAAATCTGCACTCCTCTTTCCTTGAAAAAATTAAATTCTACTATTTTAAAAATCGAAAAAATGTCATATATGGATAAAAATTTGGTTTTGAAGCTTAATCCAGACAGATTAGATGTTATAGTTCCAGCAGGAAAAATATATCAATATTTATTAAATATATTATCTACAAAACAAATTGAAGTTCCAAAAATTGGTTTAGCAGATGGTATGGTTTCTGAGCTTACTAATGAGTTATAATCTTAATTTAAACTCTGAACGCATTTTTTCTATGCTCGGATTTATAGATTTTAATTTTTCAAATTTTTCTAAAGTTGAATAAGCAAACTTCTTTTCTTTTTCTTTGTTAACGTTTACAATAAGTTCAATCTTACTGTTTTTAAGTTTTTTTCTTAAAAATTTAACTAATCCATATTTATTTTTTTCTAATTCAATTTTATTTGTGTTATTAGATAATGTAAAATGAATTTCATTATATTTTATAACTTCAGGTTGATCTATTTGCATTATACTTGCGAGATTTTTCTCTCCATTTTTTAATAAATCCATATGGTAAGCCTTCCATTCTCTTTTTAAATCCTCATTATTAAAAGTTTCACTAAATGTTTCGGAATTCTCTATTTTTTCTTCTTCTTTTTTCTTTTTTTCGATGTTTTTTTTGACTTTTAAACTTGATAAAGATAATCCAGAAATTATTCTTTCATTTTTAATTTCTTTTATTAACTCTTCTTGCCTCTCTTCAACGACTGGTTTTGTAATTGTGAGTTCTTTTTTTTCTTTGATAGTTTTTTTTAATTCTTCATGAATTGACTTTTTTTTATTTATTAAGTCACTATGTAGTATTACTATTTTTTTTTTTGGTTCAATTTGAGAAATTGAACAAAGTTTCATTAAACATATTTCAACTAGTAATCGCTGATTTTTGCTTATTTTATATCGAAAGCTGCATTCTTCTGTCAAATCGATTGCTTTCAAAATAAAATCTAAAGGTTTTGAACTAGCTTGTTTTACGTATTTTTCTGAAAGTGTATTGTTTTGTTCAAGCAATACATGTGTTTTTGTATTTTGGGAGACTATTAGATCTCTAAGGTGAGATGAAAATCCATCAATAAAATGTTGTCCATCAAATCCTTTTTCAATTACTTTATTTAATAACAAGAGTATGTTAGTAATATCATTTTTTATTAAGTATTCATAAGCTTCAAAATAGATCTCATAATCTAAAACATTTAAATTTTCAAAAGCTAATTTTTTAGTAATATTCCCCTCTGTGTAATTAACTAATCTGTCGAATATTGACAAAGCGTCTCTCAATGCACCATCACTTTTTTTTGCAATTAAATATAAAGCCTCTTCTTCAAATTTAATTTTTTCTGTGACAGAAATATGTTCAAGATAAGTTTTTATATCATCTGTACTAATTTTCTTGAAATCATAAATTTGACATCTCGATAAAATAGTTGGTATAACCTTGTGTTTTTCAGTTGTTGCCAATATAAAAACAGCATAAGATGGTGGCTCTTCTAAGGTTTTTAAAAACGCATTAAAAGCTTGGCCTGACAACATATGTACCTCATCAATTATATATACTTTGTATTTACCTGTTTGTGGTGGAATCCTTACTTGATCTATGAGATTTCTAATATCATCTACCCCATTATTTGAGGCAGCATCCAATTCAAATATATTAAAAGAGAAATCTTTTGACTTTTCTTCATTATCATTTATTTTTTTTGCTAATATTCTGGCACATGTAGTCTTTCCAACTCCTCTTGGTCCACAAAACAATAAAGCTTGAGGCAATTGATTTTGTTTGATGGCATTTTCTAAAGTTTTTGTTATAGAGCTTTGACCAATAACATTATCAAAATTATTAGGTCTGTACTTTAAAGCTGAAACAACAAAATTATTCATTTAGCAAATATAAAAATTACCATAGTAATTAATTGATATAATTAA
>CESJ01014722.1_pt1 | contig 26618 bp, 22 predicted proteins | sample 356311 | NCBI WGS metagenome assembly CESJ01 (sample SAMEA2621487, study PRJEB7988) | marine metagenome | biome: marine biome (ENVO:00000447); feature: surface water layer (ENVO:00002042); material: "saline water (ENVO:00002010), including plankton (ENVO:xxxxxxxx)" | depth 5 m
TGGAATTTCAGGATCAAAAATAGTTTTAATTACTAGAACAATTTTCTCTCCCAACTCGTTAACATCTAATTGTTTTTTCATTTTAATTCAATTGAGTTTGATATGCAATTGCATACATTTTTAATTGTTTAACCATGGATAAGAGTCCGTTTGCTCTTGTAGGAGAAAGGTGTTCTTTTAAACCTATTTCATCTATAAAACTGGTATCCGCTCCTAAAATATCTGAAGGATGTTGTTCAGAAAAAACTCTTAAAAGCAAAGCAATAATTCCCTTAGTAATAATGGCGTCACTGTCAGCTGTATATATAATTTTATCATTTTTTAATTCTGCATAAACCCAAACTTTACTTTGGCAACCTTTTATTATATTAATATCTATTTTATTTTTTTTATCAATAATTGGTAAGGATTTACCAAGTTCAATCATATATTCATAACGTTGCATCCAATCCTCAAATAATCCAAATTCATCTATGATTTCTTTTTGTATGCTAGCTATTGATTTCATAATTAAATTTACTTATTAAATTAACATCATTTTTGCACGTTTTATTGCTTTAACCATAATATCAATTTCATCTTTAGTATTGTAGAAAGAAAAAGAAGCTCTAATTGTTCCTGGTATTTGAAAATAGTCCATTATTGGTTGTGCACAGTGATGTCCAGTTCTTACTGCTATTCCTAATTTATCTAAAATTATACCTAAATCATATGGATGAATTGATTTAATATTAAAAGATACTACCGCAGTCTTTTGAGTAGATTCTCCATAAATTTTTAAACCTTCTATTTTAAGTAGCTCAGAAGTTGCATGTTCAAGAAGGGTTTTTTCATATTTAGCTATAGCGTTATATCCAATTTGATTGAGATAATTTATTGCAGTTCCTAAAGCTATTACTCCAGATATATTTGGTGTACCTGCCTCAAACTTATGGGGTAGTTTAGCATATGTTGTTTTTTTAAAAGTAACTTCTTCTATCATTTCACCTCCACCTTGATATGGGGGCAACATATTTAAAAGTTTTTCTTTTCCATAAAGTACGCCTACTCCTGTTGGCCCCATTAATTTATGACCTGAAACAACATAAAAATCTATATCTAGTTTTTGTAAATCAATTTTAATATGAGGAGCAGCTTGAGCACCATCAATTAGTACAACTGCATCATATGAATGAGCTATTGATAAAATTGATTCGATTGGATTAATAGTTCCTAAAGCATTTGAAACGTGAGATATAACTACTAGCTGAGTTTTATCATTACATAGTTCTTCAAATTTATCCATAATCAGAACTCCATTGTTATCCATTGGGGCAACTTTCAATATTGCTCCGGTTTTTTGACATAGCATTTGCCATGGAACAATATTAGAATGGTGTTCCATGGCTGAAACAATAATTTCATCTCCCTTTTTTAAAATATCTCCATATCCAGATGCAACTATATTAATGCTGTTGGTTGATCCAGATGTAAAAATAATTTCGTGAGAATGTTCAGCGTTGAAGTTTCGCTGAATAGTCTCTCTTGCTTTTTCATATGCGTCAGTCGCTTCCTGACTCAGCTTATGAACTCCTCTGTGAATATTTGAATTGTAGTTAGAATAATAGTTAGAAATTTCATCTATTACAACTTGAGGAGTTTGAGATGTTGCGGCATTATCAAAATAAACCAATTGATTTCCATTAATCTTTCTTTTCAAGATTGGAAAATCATCTCTTATTTTTTTAATATCTATCATTATAAATCAAAACCAAGATTAACACCTAACTTTTTAGCAATTTGATCATTTATCCTTTTTTTTAAAACATTAATCTGGACACTTTGTAAGATGTTATTTGCAAAAGCATAGGTTAATAAAGCTTTTGCTTCTTTTCTTGGAATACCTCTTGAGCGAAGGTAAAACAAAGTGTCTTCGTCTAATTGCCCTATAGTACATCCGTGAGAACACTTGACGTCATCAGCAAAAATTTCAAGTTGTGGTTTTGAATTTATTGTAGCTTTATCATCAATCAAAATATTATTGCTTTGCTGAAAAGCATTTGTTTTCTGAGCAATTTTATCTACAAATATTTTTCCATTAAAGACTCCCTTAGATTGTTCAGAATAAATTCCTTTGTAATCTTGATGACTATCACAATTTGGTTTAGAGTGATTAACTAATGTATTATGATCTACATGCTGTTTACCCTTTAATATTGTTAATCCTTTGAGGGTTGACATTATATTTTGACCCTTATGGAAATAGTTTAGATTATTTCTGATTAGTTTTCCGCCAAATGAGAAAGTATGAACGCTGGCATGACTATTTTTCTCTTGAACTATATACGTATTATCAATTAAACTTGCTGAATCCAAATCATTTTGAATTTTATAATAGTCTACAAAAGAGTCTCTATGGGCATAAATCTCAGTAACAACATTTGTTACCTTATCATGTTCACTTAGACTTTGATGCCTTTCTATAATCTGAACCTGAGCATTTTCTTCAACAACTATAAGATTTCGAGGCTGAAGCCAAAGGGCTTTCTGCTCTCCAGTAGAAAAATGTATGATCTCAATTGGTTTTTCTGAAACTTTACTCTTAGGAATATATATGTAGGCTCCTTCTTTTGCAAATGCAGTATTTAATGCAGTCAAACTTTCATCTTTAACAGCAGCTTTATTAAAATATTTATCAATAATAGGCTTGTATTTAAGCTTATTAAGAGCTGCTGACAATAGGCATACATCTAGTCCATCATGTGTCGTTTCTGAAAGAAATGGACTGAAAACACCATCAATAAAAACTACTTTGTAAGTGTCTATATCATATAAAAAATAAGGCTTTACAGTTTTGAGCTCAATTCCGGAGTCAGTTCTAGGAAATAAGGCATAATCTTTGTTAACTATAGGGGCTAAAGAAGTATATTTCCAGGCTTCAACTTTCTTTGTGGGAAACCCTTTTTTTTCAAAAATTCTCAAAGCTTTACTTCTGAATTCCTGGATTGTCTCATTAACTTCTGATTCTTCTTCAAAAGCAAGATGAGAATCTAATAACTTTTCTTTTAACTCCATTAATTTGACTCTTGTTTAATCCAATCGTAACCCTTAGCTTCTAATTCGTGAGCTAAATCTTTTGTTCCTGATTTAACAATCTTACCATTATGAAGTACATGAACAAAGTCAGGAGCTATATAGTTTAAAAGTCTTTGATAGTGAGTAATTATGATTACTGCATTATTTTTATTTCTTAACTTATTAACACCGTTAGCAACAATTTTTAGCGCATCTATATCTAACCCAGAATCAGTCTCATCAAGTATTGAGATTTTAGGTTCTAACATGGCCATTTGAAAAATTTCGTTTCGTTTTTTTTCGCCTCCAGAAAAACCTTCATTAAGAGAACGGGATAAAAATTTTGTGTCAATTTCCAGAAGTGCTGCTTTTTGTCTAATTTTTTTCAACATCTCACTGGCAGGCATATCCTCGATACCCTGTGCTTTTCTTGAGGAGTTGATAGCTGTCTTAATAAAATTTGTTACACTGACTCCAGGTATTTCAACTGGATATTGAAAAGACATAAAAACTCCTTTATGCGCTCTTTCTTCAGCGTCAAGATCATTGATATCCTCTCCATTTAAAAGTATATTTCCTTTAGTCATTTCGTATACTTCATTTCCAGCAATAACAGAAGCCAAAGTACTTTTTCCTGACCCGTTTGGACCCATGATTGCATGAACCTCTCCTGCTTTTACATCTAGGTCTACTCCTTTAAGGATTGATTTACCATGAACTGCTGCGTGAAGATTCTCTATAGTTAACATAATTATTTTGTATTTATCCCACCGATCCTTCGAGGGAGATTTCTAATAGTTTTTGAGCTTCAACCGCAAACTCCATTGGTAATTTATTTAAAACTTCTTTACTAAAACCATTTACAATTAGAGCTATTGCTTTTTCAGTATCAATGCCTCTTTGATTACAATAAAAAAGTTGATCCTCACCTATTTTACTTGTTGTTGCCTCATGTTCAATTTGAGCAGAATTATTTTTAGCCTCAATATAAGGGAATGTGTGAGCTCCACATTCATTACCCATTAACAATGAATCACATTGAGAGAAATTTCTGGCATTATGAGCTTTTGAGTTTACCTGAACTAATCCTCTGTAGCTATTTTGAGATTTACCTGCAGAAATACCTTTAGAGATTATTGTACTTCTTGTGTTTTTTCCAATATGGATCATTTTAGTTCCAGTATCAGCTTGTTGAAAGTTATTGGTCACTGCAATTGAGTAAAATTCTCCTATTGAATTATCTCCTTTTAAAATACAAGAAGGGTATTTCCATGTTACAGCAGATCCAGTTTCTACTTGAGTCCAAGAAATTTTAGAATTGTTGTGACATATTCCTCTTTTTGTAACAAAATTATAAACTCCTCCAATACCTTCTTTATTTCCAGGATACCAATTTTGAACTGTTGAATACTTTATTTCAGCATTATCGTGGGCAATTAATTCAACAACTGCTGCATGCAATTGATTCTCATCTCGAGATGGTGCAGTACATCCCTCAAGATAACTAACATAACTTCCTTCATCAGCTATAACAAGTGTTCTTTCGAACTGACCAGTTCCTCCTTGATTTATTCTAAAGTAGGTAGACAACTCCATTGGACATTTGACACCTTTTGGGATATAACAAAATGATCCATCAGAAAACACTGCTGAGTTTAGTGCAGCATAATAATTATCAGTAGACGGAATAATAGATCCAATATATTTTTTAACTAATTCTGGATGATCTTTAATTGCCTCAGAAATTGGGCAAAAGATAATACCTTTTTTAGCCAAAGTATCTCTAAAAGTTGTTGCTACAGAAACAGAATCAATAACAATATCCATTGCAACACCAGATAATTTTTTTTGCTCGTCAATGGAAATTCCTAGTTTATTAAAAGTCTCTAATAATTCTGGATCAACTTCATCTAAACTTTTATATTTATCCTGTTTTTTGGGAGCGGAGTAATATGAAATTGCCTGAAAATCAGGTTTTTTATAATTTACATTTGCCCAATCAGGTTCATCCATTTTCAACCAAGCTCTATAAGCGTCAAGTCTCCATGAGGTCATCCATTGAGGTTCATTTTTCTTTTTTGAAATTGCAGTAACAATTTTCTCGTTGAGTCCTATTGGAAACGTCTCAGATTCTATATCAGTGTAAAAACCATATTCGTACTCCTTGGTCTCAAGTTCTTTTTTTAATTCTTCTTCTGTATAAGCCATGAAATATTATTTATAAAGAGAAACTTTCTCCACAACCACAAGTTCTTTGTGCGTTTGGATTATTAAATACAAATCCTTTTCCATTGAGACCTCCAGAATATTCCAAAGTAGTCCCAATTAGGTAAAGGAGACTTTTTTTATCAACTATAATTTTAACATCATTATCTTCATAGAGCTTATCTTTTTGATTTGCTTCATTATCAAAATTGAGCTCATATGACAACCCAGAACAGCCACCACTTTTGACTCCAACTCTTACAAAAGCTAGATTTGGATCAAAGCCTTCTTCAGTCATTAGCATCCTAACTTTATTTTTTGCCGAAGCTGACACCTTAATCATCTTTATTTAAAGTTTGATTATTGAGTGCAAATATACGCAATACTTAATATATAAAGGTTTTCATCTGTAAATATTGATAATAAAAAGATAATATTTACTCATTCAAAATAGCGACAAAAATATCACTTCCTTTTGATTTCTTAAGTATAAAATCTCCATCGCTACTCTCTGTTGTTCCAACTATAACCACTGAGCCATTTTTAAGCTGTGAGATTGAACTTCCAAGATCTTCATTACTTCCATTCAACTTCCATGTATTTTGAATAATACCATTGGGTTGAATTTGACTTAAAAAAACAGCATTTTTTTTAAAATTTATACCTTGTATATTTTCTGGATTCCTTGAATAGCCTATTATAAAGTAACTTCCGTCTTTGGTTTGTTTCATGTCTTTTGCATAATCAAATTCCGGACTACCGTGTCGAGTTTTACTTAATATATTTCCTGATGAATCTAGATTTATTAATAAAAAATCATTCATTCCACGAGTCTTAAATCCATCAATTTTTGGACTGTTTGTATTGCCTAAAATCGTGTAATTGTTATCTTGATTTTTAATAATAATAACACCCTCATCAATTGCAGAACCTCCAAAAGATTTTTCCCAGAGTAATTCTCCTGACGAAGACAATCTTATGATCCACATGTCATAGCTGCCAAATGAGTTTGAAATTTCTATGTCTTCACTTTCAGAGGTCCCAACCAATATAAAACCTCCATCCTGTGTTTGAACTGAGTCATAAGACCTGTCATTATTTGATCCTCCAAAGTATCTTCTCCATTCTAAATCTCCGTTTGAGTTTACCTTATGACACCAAAACTCTCCAACTCCATGCCTAGACGAACTTCCCTGACCTTCAGAAGCTGTAACATCTAAAAATCCATTAAAAAACAAGCCTCCATCTGTTGTTTTAATTATATTATAAGCATGGTCGTGCCCAGTAAAACCATAGCTTTTCTCCCACAGTAATTTTCCAGAAGAGTCAGTCTTCAATAACCAATTATCATGTTGTCCTTTATTTATAGAAGCATCACCGTCACTACTCTTACTATAACCAATAATATAAAAACTCCCATCTGAGGATTCAATTACATCATTTCCTATGTCATCATCAGAGCCTCCGTATGTATTTGTCCAAACTATTTGACATTTTGAGTCAAGTTTAGTTAAAAAAATATCATTTCCTTCTCTATTTTTTATTTCAAAATCACCATCTGTACTTTTTGTATTACCTACAATAACAAAACCCCCATCATCTGTTGCTAAAACTTTTTTAACAAAATCTTCTTTACCTCCACCTATAATCCGTGTAACTATTAAACTATTTTCAATAAAAGCTATATCAGAGAAACTGATTTCTGAAAAATCAGGAGAACACGATAAGTTTAAAAGAAATACAAATATTAAGGTCTTTTTCATTTAATCAGATGCTTTTACTAGAAAAAGCCCACTCTGCCCATCACTTATAGCAATAATTCCACTTTGAAAAAAAGGATAAACATTCCAAACTCCATCAAAACTACTAAGATCACTCTCTGGATAAGTATCAAAATACATAACCTCATCCATTGCCTTATTTTGAATTTGTGAAATATCCATTACCCTTAAACCTGCAGTATAGTTTGATAAATAATATAGGCCTCCAACAACATAACCATTATGATCAATTGCAGTTGTTGTTCCATTGTATGTAAAAGATAATAAAGGTTCAGATAAATTGGTCATATCAAAAACAAATGTTTTTGTGTTTCCACCATAGTAGTACTCGTCCAATTCATCTCCAAAAAATAAATATTTATGATCTGATGACAACCAACTTTGATGAGCATAACCAGATCCACCGTAAGATTTTGTAGTTATTAGTTCAGGATTACTTTTATCTGTCACATCAACAATAACAACTTTATTATTTGATCCACCATCACTGTTACTTCCAATATAAATTTCTTTGTCATTAAAGTTTTCATCTGGACCATGATATGAAACAACTTGAGCATCATGAGAATATCCCATATTTCTATAACCACCAGCTTCTATTGGATTCTTAGGGTCATTGATATCAATAAATAATGGGCCGCCAGAATACCTCTGACTTCCAATTACATATGCAAAACCAGTACTTTCATTGATTGCAATATTATGAGCATTTCCAAAAGTGTTCAATTTTTTATCTGGAATTAAGCTTTTAAAAGTATTGATTTCTCTTAATCGTGTTAAATCAAATATTTGAAGTCCATGATCATTTGCCTCAGAAACAATAAAAGCATGATTTTTAAAAACCTTGATATCTCTCCAAGTACTGGGAGTAGAAACAGATATTTTAGCTAGATAAATAGGATTAAGCGGATCACTTATGTCAATAAAAGCTGTTCCGTCATTTAAACCTTGGATAACATATTCTTTTCCAGTTTCACGATCAGTCCATCCCCAATTATCGTTGGCAAAACTACTACCTAACTCTGGTAATGTAATTTGACTGTAAAGATTCATCCCGCTACAAGGATATCCATTTGCAAATCCATTTTCACATAATATAATTTCTTTACCAGGGGGGTTAACATTCGTTGGAGGAACAATATTAACAGGAACATCAACTATTGTTGAAACAATTTCTTCATTTATTATCTCATATTCATATTTATTACAATTGATGAAAATAATTATTAAAATAAGTGAGAAATATTTTTTTTGCATCTTGCAATTTAAGAAATCCAAAGCAAATAAATAGATATGAAAGGATACATCTATTTATGTACTTTTACTGAATGTTAGAAAATAAAAATACAAAACTTACACCTATAGAAAATCTTGGAGAATTTGAATTGATTAATCACTTAACAAAGAATTTTTCGATTGATAACCTTTCATCAAAAATTGGAATAGGAGATGATGGATGTGTAATTGATTTTAAAAATAATTTAGGTGTAATAAGTACAGATTTACTAATCGAAGGAGTTCATTTTGATTTATCATATGTTCCACTCAAGCATCTTGGATACAAGGCAGTTGTAGTGAATCTTTCTGACATCTATTCAATGAATGCAAAACCAAGTCAAATTACGGTTTCATTGGCTATTTCTAATCGCTTTCCCGTTGAAGCTCTAGAAGAATTTTATGATGGAATAAAAGCAGCGTGTTCCAAATACAAAGTTGACTTAGTTGGAGGAGACACTACGAGTTCAACAACCGGAATGGTAGTCTCAATTACAGCAATTGGACAAGCAGCTAATAAAACTATCTCTAAGAGAAGTGGAGCTAAAAATAATGACTTATTGGTTGTTTCTGGAGATCTAGGAGGTGCCTATGCAGGGCTTCAAATTTTAGAGCGAGAAAAAGCTGTTTTTAAGGTTAATCCGAAAGTTCAACCTGATCTAGACTCATACACATATAGCATCGGAAGGCAATTAAAACCAGAAGCCAGGAAAGATGTTTTTGAACTCTTAAATGAATTGAACATTACTCCTAATGCGATGATTGATATTAGTGATGGACTTTCCTCAGAAACTCTTCATTTATGCAAATCTTCAAATTTAGGATGTCATGTATATGAGGAAAAGATTCCTATAGATCCTGAAGTAATTAAAATATGTGAAGAATTCAAAATTAACTCAACCACTGCAGCACTTAACGGTGGAGAAGATTATGAACTTTTAATGGCTCTTCCACAATCTGATTATGATAAAATTAAAAATCATCCTTATTTGACTATTATTGGTCACTTTACTGATGAAGATACTGGAGGAAAACTAATAACAGGATTAAATCAACAAATAGAATTAACTGCTCAAGGCTGGAATCCAATTTGAAAGTCAAGTTAGCCTAGTGATACATCTAAAATCATCATTACTATAAATCCACCTATAAATCCTAAAGTGGCAATATCAGTATATCTATCTTGTTGAGCTTCAGGAATTACTTCTTCAACGACAACAAAAATCATAGCACCTGCTGCAAATGCCAAGGCATATGGTAGAATAGGGGTGAAAAAAGTTACTGCTACTGCGCCAATAACGGCAGCAATTGGCTCAACAATTGCAGATAGCTGTCCATACCAAAAGCTTTTTAATCGGCTGACGCCTTGTCTTCTTAAAGGCATAGCAACAGCAATTCCTTCAGGAAAATTTTGAATACCTATACCAATTGCTAATGTAACTGCACCGGCGATAGATGCTTCAGGAATACCAGCGGCAACACCTCCAAATAATACACCAACTGCTAATCCTTCAGGAATATTGTGTAGTGTTATTGCTAAAACCATTAAAGTGGTTCTTCTCCAAGGCGTTTTAATCCCTTCAGTTTTTTTGAAATTTATATGGATATGAGGAAGAATTTTATCGAGAGAAAATAAAAAAATTGCACCTAAACCAAATCCTATAGCTGCAGGAATAACCTTTTCAACACCTGATCCTGGTGTCATTTCAATAGCTGGAGACAAAAGACTCCAAAAACTTGCAGCAACCATAACTCCACCAGTAAAACCGAGCATTCCATCAAGAACAGCCCTATTCATTGTTTTAAATAAAAAAACGAATGATGCACCAAAAGCAGTTAAACCCCAGGTAAAAATAGTTGCATAAAGTGCTCCTAAAATAGGGTTTATAGACTCAAAAAATGAAATAATACTATCCACTTATATCGGATTATATTGCAAAAATATCATAAAGTTTTACACCACAAAACATTTACAAAAAAAACAATTAAATAAATAGAGTATTAATATTAATTATATACTTTTATATTAAGCCTTATGGAAACAGAGAAATTTGATTATATTATTTGTGGTGGTGGAGCTTCTGGAATGCTTTTAGCAAATAGCTTAGTTTCAGATTCCTTTTTTTCTAATAAAAAAATTTTATTAGTAGAAAAAGACTCCAAAGCTACAAATGACAGAACCTGGTGTTTTTGGGAAAAGGGTGAAGGTGAATTAGATCATATTGTAAGTAAGAAATGGAACTCTGCTATCTTTAAAGCTAATAATTTTAAAAAACAGTTTAAAACCTCACCATACAGATATAAACTAATAAGAGGAATTGATTTTTATAATAATTTTAAAAGTTTAAAAACAAAATATAATAATCTTTCATATTTAAATTCTGAAATTTTTAAAATTGATAAGATTACAAATATTATTACTACCGATAAAGGATGTTTTGAAGGAGATCTTATCTTTTCAAGTATTTTTGATGCTAATCTTATTGAGAATCAAAAAAAATATCCATATTTAAAACAACATTTTATCGGTCAGTTAGTTGAAACTGAAAATGAAATATTCAATCCAAATGTTGTTACCTTAATGGACTTTGATATACTTCAAGAAAATTCAACCAGATTTATATATGTTCTTCCATTTTCAAAAACAAAAGCTCTTGTTGAGTACACCCTTTTTTCATCAAGTTTATTGGAAAAAGAAGAATATATAAAATCAATAAAAAACTATCTAAAAAATCTAAATTCTGGAAACTACGAAGTTGTTGAAACCGAACAAGGTAGTATTCCAATGTCAGCCTATAAATTTAAGTCAGGTAATACCAAAAATTTACTCAATATCGGAACAGCTGGAGGATGGACAAAAGCAAGCACCGGATATACTTTTTTAAATACTGTAAATAAGATAAAATCGCTTGTCTCTTTTTTAAAAAAAGAGAAACCTCTGAATGAATTTGATAGAAATAGTCGTTTTTGGTTTTATGATTTACTTTTCCTAGATGTTCTTCATAAATATAATGACAAGGGAATTCTTTTATTTAAAACCATGTTTGAAAAAAATGATCCGGAAAAAATTTTTAAATTTTTAGATAATAAAACTACTATTTGGGAAGAGTTAAAATTAATGTTAACTTTTAAAAAAAAGTGGTTCATACAAGCATTGATTAAAAGAGTTTTTTAAAAATCCCTATTTACTAATTTATTTACAAAACCGTGAAGCAACTCCTTTTTACTGGAATCCAATCCTAAATTATCGATTTTAAGAATAACTGATTTTGAAAAATATTCAATTTTATCTTTAATTGCTTTTTCTGCTCCAGATGATCTGTAAATTGATGTAACTGCTAATATTTTTTCTTTGGGTTTAATTGGACTAGACTTAATCCAATCAATAAATTCATTCTTAAGTTTTTGTGACGAATTTTCTATAGCATACAAGTGAAGAAAAGTTTTTTTATTCTCTATTATATCTCCACCTATTAATTTTCCTAATTTATTAGTGTCTCCAAAAACATCTAAATAATCATCCTGTAATTGAAAAGCTAAGCCTAACTCTAATCCAATATTATAAATTTCAAAGATCTGATTTTCATTTGCTTTTGAAATTATTGCTCCAACGCATAAAGCACAACCTATTAAAACAGCAGTTTTATTTTCAATCATACCCATGTATTGATCAATAGTGACATTTTCTTGATTTGGAAAATCCATGTCTAATTGTTGACCCTCACAAACCTTCCTTGCTATTTTAGAAAACATTTGAATCAAGGAATAACTTATTTGAGGTGGATACATTTGTAGAAGTTCGTATGACCATATAAGCATAACATCTCCGGAGAGAATTGCTGTATTTATATTCCATTTTTCATGAACAGTTTCTTTGCCTCTTCTTAATGGTGCTTTGTCCATTATATCATCATGAACCAAAGAGAAATTATGAAAAACTTCAATTGCTAAAGCTGCTGGTAAAGCTTCTTTATATTTACCATTGAAAATCTCCGTTGAGATTAAGGTTAAAATTGGACGAATTCTTTTACCTCCTAGCTTCAAGATATATCTAGCTGGTTCATAGAGGTTTTCAGGGGATTCATTAGGTAAACTTGATTCTAGATATTCTAAAAATAAATTTTGATATTCCTGAATTGAAGGCATAAATAATTTTTTATAAATGTAAATAATTTATCTAATGAAGGGCTAAAATATACAGTGGAAACTTATTTGGTTTTCATAGTTTCCTTTTATAAATTTGCATCCTCATGAAAGAAAAAATTATTTTTCAAGCAACCGAACTTTTTTTATCATTAGGATTTAAGAGTGTTACGATGGAAGATCTTGCTCAATCCATGGCGATATCTAAAAAAACTATTTATCAGTATTTTGAAAATAAAGATCAACTTATTAGATCGTGTGTTAAATCAAAACAAATTAAACTAATTGAGGCGATAAATGAAATAAGAAAAAACACAAACAACCCAATTATTGAGCTCTTTCAAGTTAAAAAAGAAGCAATGAAAATCTTAGGGAATACTGAAACAGCCCCCCAATTCCAACTACAAAAATTTTATCCAGAAATATATAAAGAATTTAAAGACAGAGAATTAGACCTTGTTGGTAAAATTTTACAAGAAAGTTTAAAAAGAGGAATTGATTCAGGTTACTTTAGGAAAAAGATAAATATTGACTTCATTTCAAGAATTTATTTAAATGGCTTAAGAGGTGTGAGAGATATAAATTTATTCCCCATAAAAGACTTTAAAGTTGAGGAGGTTTTGGAAGAATTCATAGAATATCATTTAAGGGCTATATCCACCAAAAAAGGGTTAACTCTTCTAAATAGAATTTATAAAAAATCAGAATTATGATAAAATATATATTTATTTTATTTTTCTCGTATGGTATTATAACTGCACAGGACCCTCCTAAAAACTTTAGTGTTAAAGAAGCCGTTAACTTTGCATTAGAAAATAATGCCAAAATAATAAATGCGAAACTAGAAGTAGATAAGGCCTACAAGGAAAAATGGAAGACAATTTCAGAGGGGTTGCCTCAAATAAAAGCAGACTTTAATTATACTAATTTTTTAGAACTTCCTGTTTCATTAATTCCTGCAGAGTTTTTTGGAGGTCAAGAAGGTGATTTTGCAGAAGTTAGTTTTGGAACTGAGCAAAATTTAGTGGGGTCTGCTCGAATTAGTCAAATGATTTTTGATGGATCCTACATTGTTGGAGTTAAAGCGACTGAAACCTATTTGAAAGTTTCAGATAATGCTTTACAGAAAACAAATTTAGAAGTAGAAAAGTCAGTAAACAATGCATACCTAAACACATTACTTTCCAATGAAAACATTGATTTTATTGACAACAACATCTTCAATTTAGAAGACAACTTAAAAGAGACAAAAAAATTATTTAAAAATGGTTTTATAGAAGAAGAGGCTGTTGAACAATTAGAAATTACTTTATCAGAACTTCAGTCAAAAAGAAAGTTTGCTTACCAATTTAGTTTATTGTCAAAGGATATTTTGAAAATCTCTCTAGGCCTTAAAGAAGGTGATGAATTAAACCTCACTAGTACTCTTGAATCTATAATGAATCTTCAGGTTTTTGAAATTCCAGTAATTGAATTATGGGATATAAATTCAAATATTGACATTAAAATAGCAAATAATAATGTTGAATATAAAAGACTTGAGTATAAATTAGAACAAAGTAAATCATTACCAAAACTTTCTACATTTATAAGTGGAGCCTATACTGGAAACAATAACTCTTTCTTATTCAACAAACAAAATCAAAAATGGTTTGGATCAGCTTTGTTTGGTGTACGTCTTGAAGTTCCACTATTTAGCTCATTTGGAAGATCAGCAAGTTCTCAAATGGCAAAGATATCTTATGAGCAATCTAAAATAATGCTTGAAAAAGCTGAACAAGAAATTAAAATTTCTGCAAAAAACGCAAGGGCTAATTATGAACTTGCAATAGATAATTTTTATGTTTCAAAAAAAAATATGAGTCTTGCTAAAAGAATAGAAAGTAAAAATCAAATAAAATTATCGCAGGGAATGGCAAATAGCTTTGAACTCCGACAAGCCCAAACTCAACTTTATAGAACACAAAAAGATTATTTAAATGCAATACAAGATTTAGTTTCAAAAAAAATTGAATTAAAAACCATTTTAAATATTACCAATAATTAAAACATTATGAAATTAAAAATATACTTTTTTGCTTTTTCTTTAGTCTTTTTTAGCTGTGATAATATTAAAAAAGACACAGTATCAATTATTAATTCTAAAGATCTTAAATTAATTCAGAATGAAAAGAGTGTCGTTAGTAATCAAATAAACGTTCTTCAGAAGGAATTAAAAATATTGAATGATGTTATTTTTGATTTAGACGAAAATCAAAAACTTCCACTAGTAACAAATTTTAAAGTTACTAGTGCTCCATTTAAACATTATATAGAAGTTCAAGGATCGATAGATTCTGATAAAAATTTAAAACTATATCCAGAAATTCCTGGTATAATAAAATCTATTTATGTTAAAGAGGGGCAAAAAGTTTCAAAAGGAATGGTGCTTGTTGAACTTTCCAATGAGGGTATTATAGCTCAAATCGAGCAAATGAAATTACAAGTCAAGTTAGCTGGAACGATTTACGAGAGACAATTAAGTTTATGGAAAGAAAAAATTGGATCAGAAGTCCAATTTTTACAAGCTGAGACGAATTATTTGAGTTTAAAGAAAAATATAGACCAATTAAAATTTCAGATATCTAAATCAAAAATAATTGCACCTTTTGATGGAGTGATTGACGAATTAATTGCTGACCCAGGTAGTAATGTTAGTCCAGGAATAACTCCTGTTTTAAGAATTATTAATCTTGATGAAGTTAAAGTAAAAGCAGAAATCCCAGAAACTCATATTTCAAAAATAAAAATTAATTCTGAAGTCTTTATTTATACTCCTGTCCTCTCTAGCACTGTTGTTTCAAAAATATCCACTGTAGGAAATATAATTAATCCCAATAATAGAAACTTTAGAATTGAAGTTGTACTTAAAAATAATGAATATGATTTTAAACCAAATATGACAGTAAAAGTTTCAATAAATGACTATAAAAACCCAAATGCATTATTGGTTTCTCAAAAAAATATTATTGAAAATAGTGCTAATGAATTTTATGTCTTCAAACTTGAACCATTAGATGTTAGTCAACATAAGTTTACCGCTATTAAAACATTTGTAAAACTAGGAAAAATATCAAATAATAAAATTGAAGTTCTTGAAGGATTGAATAGTGGTGATTTGATTGTTGAAGATGGAATTCGCCTAGTAACAGATAAACAAATAGTAAAATCAATAAACTACTAACAAGTAATTCTACTAATGAAAAAATCATCAGAATTAAAAGAGTTCAAACCATCTTCTTGGGCAATAAATAGAAGTACAGTAATTTATGTAGTTATTGGAGTGTTTTTTTTCCTAGGGGTATCTGCTTATTTTTCAATGCCTAGGGAGAATTATCCAGAAATAAAAGAAAATAACATATTTGTCAGTTCTGTTTTTCCAGGAAATACAGCGGAGGATATTGAGAGGTTAATAACTGACCCGCTTGAGGAAGAGCTCAAAGGAGTCAAAAACCTTGTAGACATTGTATCTACATCCAGAGAAAATGTTTCATTGATAACTGTTGAGTTTGACGAAGGCATATCCAATGAAAATGCTAAGGTAGAAGTTAAAGATAAAATCGATGTTATTACATCTGGATCAGACTGGCCTACTTTCAACGATGCAAAAGTAGAGCCAAATGTTTTTGCACTCACAATATCAGAAGAAATGCCCATTTTAAATATTGGTTTAACAGGGGATCTTCCGATCAAGGAAATGAAGTTCTATGCAGAACTACTTCAAGATAAGATTGAGCAAATGTCTGAAATAAAAGAAGTTGCATTACGAGGTGTTCAGGATTTTGAGGTTGAAGTTGCTGTTGATCTTCTTAAAATGACAGCATTGTCAGTTTCTTTTAAAGATGTAATTAACACAATTCAAAGAGAAAACAACACTATTTCTGCAGGAAGTATTGAAGGTGACGGAAAAAGAAGGAATTTGAGAGTTTTGGGAGAAATAAATTCTCCTACCGATTTAAATAATTTTGTTGTGAAAACTCAAAATGGAATTGTTTATTTAAAAGATATAGCTACAGTCGAATTCAAAGAAAAAGAAAAAAATTCTTATGCTCGTTCAAATGGTAAGACAGCGCTAATTTTAGATGTAAAGAAAAGAAGTGGAAAAAATCTAATTAAAACTGTAGAAAAAATAAGATCATTAATCAATAATGTAAAATCTGCAGACTTTCCAAGTTCAATTAATATTGAGATTTCAAATGATCAATCAAATACTACAAAAAACATAGTCAGTGATTTAGTGAACAATATCATTTTTGGTGTAATCCTTGTAGTTACTGTTTTAATGTTTTTCTTAGGTTTTAGAAACTCTCTTTTTGTTGGGTTTGCAATACCCATGTCCATGCTTATGTCATTTATGATCTTAAACTTTTTAGGTAGTACTATAAATACAATGGTTCTTTTTGGTTTAATTATGGGAATGGGAATGCTTGTAGATAACGGTATTGTTGTTGTTGAAAATGCATATCGACTAATGGAAAAAGAAGGTATGTCTAGAATAGAAGCAGCAAAAAAAGGAATTGGAGAAATAGCAACACCTATTATTGTTTCAACTGCAACAACAGTTGCAGCATTTATACCCTTAGGTTTTTGGCCAGGAACAATAGGTAAATTCATGATCTATTTCCCTTTTACTCTTTCAATTGTATTGGGTTCTTCATTGATTGTAGCTATTTTTTTTAATTCAATGCTTGTTTCAAAATTCATGAGTACCAAAGACAAAATAATTGGACGAAAAAAACTAAGAAGATTAACTGTTTTTTTATCTGGAATAGGCTCTATATTAATTTTTTTTCCTGGTAATTTTCGAGGTCTTGGAACTTTATTGATTTTACTGAATATACTTCTCTGGGCATATAAGCTATTCATAAAGAAATGGGCTCTATATTTTAGAACTGTAAGCCTTGTTAATTTAGAAAAAACATATACTAAAGTTCTAAGATTTTCATTGTCTGGAAAAACACCTTTCATACTGTTAACAGGAACCATAGCACTTCTTTTTTCTTCATTTATTATTTTAGGACTATCAGCTCCAAAAGTTGAATTTTTTCCAGAAAATCAACCTCAGCAAATCTTTATTTACATTGAATATCCTGAGGGAACATCAATAGTTAAAACAAATTCTACTTCAAAATTGATTGAGAAAGATGTACTTAAGGTCATAAATAACCCTAAATACATTGATAATGGATATAACTTTATGATTGATTCCAATGTGACTTTTGTAGGCTTAGGATCTCAAAATCCAGAGATTGATAATGGAGGTGATCAAGACATGCCTCACAAATCTAAAATCACAATAACCACATCTCAATTTAAATATAGGCAAGGACTTTCAAGTGAAGACTTGAGAAAAGAGTTACAAAAAGAACTAAAGGATAAATATGCAGGTGTATCTGTTTCTGTTGAAAAAGATGCAAAAGGACCCCCTACTGGATATCCAATTAATATTGAAATAGTTGGGGAAAACTATGATGAATTAATTCAAACTGCTGAAAAATTAAAAAGTTATTTGACAATTGAAAATATATCAGGAGTTGAGGGGTTGAAAATAAATGTAAATAAAAGCAAGCCTGGTATGATAATTAATATTGACAGGGAGAAATCAGGAAGTCTAGGGGTCACCGCTGGTCAAATTGGTCAACAACTTAGAGGTTCTGTTTTTGGAGAAAAGGCAGGTGTTTATAAAAATGAAGGAGAAGATTATGACATCAATGTAAGATTTCATGAAAATGATCGAAATTTTGTTGACAAACTATTGGATCAGTATATAGTTTTTAGAGATCAGGCTAGTGGAAAAATTAAAAAAATCCCTCTTAGTGCTTTGGTTAAATATAAAAACTCAGTTTCTTTTAATGCAATCAAACACAGGGATCTGAAAAGAGTTGTTACTTTATATTCTCCTGTTTTAGCTGGATATAACGGAAATGATGTTGTGTCTAATGTTAAACAAAGTGTTTCGGATTATGATCAAATCAATCCTAATATTGAATTAAGATTTACTGGTGAAATTGAGGAGCAAGATAAAAATATGCGATTTCTTTTAGGAGCTTTAGCTGCTGCATTAGGGATGATATTATTCTTATTGGTCCTTCAATTTAATTCAATTTCAAACCCTCTCATAATTCTTTTATCAATTTTTCTCAGTTTCACAGGGGTTCTTTATGGTATAAGTTTATTTAATATGCCTTTTGTAATTATGATGACTATGATGGGTATTATTGCTTTATCAGGAATTGTAGTCAATAATGGAGTTGTTTTAATAGATTATACTCAATTATTAATTGCTAGAAAAAAAGAAGAACTAGGGATTGCCATGCACAAACTTCTTCCAAAGTTAGATGCTCGTGAGGCGATAGTTTTCGGAGGTGCTGCTAGGCTTCGCCCAGTTATTTTAACAGCTATAACCACTATTCTAGGACTGATACCGCTTGCTACAGGTCTTAATATTGATTTCTTTTCATTAGTAACAGAATGGGATCCTAAAATATTTATTGGAGGAGACAATGTGATATTTTGGGGACCACTAGCATGGACTGTAATATTTGGTCTAACATTTGCCACGTTTTTAACACTATTTATTGTCCCAAGTTGTTTTTATATAGTTTATCAACTTAAATTAACTATTAGCAATTGGAATAAGATTAAAAACGAATAACTTAATACCTTTGTAAATCATTTTATATTATGTTAAGATCACACAATTGCGGAGAATTAAAATTATCTGATATAAATAAAACTGTTAAACTTTCTGGATGGGTTCAAAAAGTTAGAGACAAAGGTTTCATTATTTGGGTTGATATTAGGGATCGTTACGGAATTACTCAACTAGTATTTGATGAGAAAAGATCGCCAAAATCAGTGTTTGAGAGCGCAAAGAAACTGTCTAGAGAATTTGTGATTCAAATAACTGGCAAAGTGATTGAAAGAGAGTCTAGAAATAATGAACTTATAACTGGAGATATTGAAATTCTTGTAGACGAGTTAAATGTTTTAAATACTTCTGAAACTCCTCCTTTCACAATTGAAGATAAGACAGATGGGGGTGAAGAGTTGCGAATGCGATATAGGTACCTTGATATTAGAAGAAAGAATATTCGAGAAAATTTAATTTTTCGACATAAGGTTACAATGGAGGTTAGAAATTATTTGAATAATAAAGGTTTTATTGATATCGAAACTCCATATTTAATTAAATCTACACCAGAGGGTGCTAGGGATTTTATTGTTCCTTCAAGAATGAATTCTGGAGAATTTTATGCTCTTCCGCAATCACCCCAAACATTCAAACAATTACTCATGGTTGGGGGAATAGATAGGTATTTTCAAATAGTGAGATGCTTTAGAGATGAAGATTTACGCGCCGACAGACAACCTGAATTTACTCAAATAGATTGTGAGATGAGTTTTGTAGATCAAGAAGACATATTAAATCAATTTGAAGATTTAATTTCTCATTTAATAATGGAAATTAAAAATTGTAAAGTTGGAGCATTTCCAAGAATTACCTATGATGAGGCAATAAAGAATTATGGGAGTGACAAGCCAGATATCAGATTTAATATGAAATTTGGAAATATTACTGGTAAAGTTAAAGGTAAAGGATTCAAAGTTTTTGATTCAGAAGAATCAATAATTGGGTTTTCAATAAAAGAAGGTGCTTCTTTAAGTAGAAAAGACATTGATAGCTGGATAGATTGGGTTAAAAAGCCTCAAATTGGAGCTAAAGGAATGGTTTGGGTAAGATATAACGAAGACAAATCTTTGAAATCGTCAGTAGATAAGTTTTATTCTGAAGATGATTTAATTGAATGGGCGAAAACCACCAATGCTAATCCTGGTGACTTAATATTTATTCTATGTGGAGAAACTAAAAAAACTTTAAAGCAGTTAGGAGAATTAAGGGTTGCTGTAGCCGAAAAAATTGGTCTTAGAAATCCTGAAATTTTTGCTCCTCTATGGGTAACTGATTTTCCTCTGTTAGAATGGGATGATCAGTCAAAAAGATACCATGCTATGCATCATCCTTTTACATCTCCAAAAAAAGAAGATTTTGAGTTGCTAAAAAAATCTCCTGAAAAAGTAAGAGCAAATGCCTATGATCTAGTTATAAATGGAAATGAAATTGGAGGAGGTTCAATAAGAATACATGATTCATTACTGCAAAAAAGGATGTTCAACTTATTAGGTTTTTCTGATGAAGAGGCTCAGTCACAATTTGGTTTTTTAATGGGAGCATTTAAATATGGAGCACCTCCACATGGAGGAATAGCTTTTGGTTTAGATAGACTAGTAGCAATCTTAGCTGGTAAAGAAACTATAAGAGACTTCATAGCGTTTCCAAAAAATAATTCTGGACGTGATATAATGATTGATTCTCCTTCCTCTATCGAAAAATCTCAACTTGATGAGTTAGGAGTCGAGTTAAAAGAAGTATAAGCTTATGAAGATCGTACTTCGTTTATTATTTTTTTCAATTTTATTATCCTTAATTACAGGCTTTTACTTTAAAAATTATCATGATTATCAGGTTATAGGTGAAAAAATTGTAGGAAGTACTGTTCTTTTTTCAGTAATAATTTTTTTACCAATATTCTTGTACTATCGCTGGAAAGATAAAGATATCAGAGACTATATGCTAACCAAAGAAAATTATGAAAGGATTAAAAAAAAAGCTTCAAATAAAAAAAATACTGGAATTAAAAAATAAATAAAATAAAGGTTTTGAAAAAAGAAAGTTGGTGTAACTTGGTAGAAATTATTTTATTATTACAACTATGACTGGTACAGTTAAATTTTTCAATGAGTCTAAAGGATATGGATTTGTTACAAATGATGATTCAGGTGCAGATGTGTTCGTTCACGTAACATCCCTCAACGGGCTTTCGCTCCAAGAGGGTGATAAAGTTGAATATTTAGAAGAAGATGGTAATAAAGGTAAGCAAGCTACTAATCTTACTAAAGTATAATTCTTAATATAAGACTATATTAAACCTCCCATATGGAGGTTTTTTTATTTCCTTCTATTTTTAAAAAATTTTTTTAACAAATCTGAACTTTCTTTTTCAAACCCACCTCTTTCTACTTTAGTTTTTGGATGTAATAAGTTTGCCACCAGAGAATATCCTCTTTTCAAATCACTCGTACTATATATAACTTTATCAAGCTGACTCCAAAATAATGCCCCTGCGCACATTACACAAGGCTCTAGAGTTACATAAATTGAACATCCTTTTAAATATTTACCATTCAAGAAGTTCGAAGCAGAAGTAATTGCTTGCATTTCAGCATGAGCCGTTGGATCATTTAGAAGTTGAGTTAGATTATGTGCTCTTGCAATTATTTTATTTTTTATTACCACTACAGCTCCAACAGGTACTTCATTAATTTCGTAAGCTTTATAAGCCTCCTTTAAGGCCTCACCCATGAAGTATTTATCATCAAATAAATTTTTCATTATGGAAAACTACAAAAAGTATTGGTTACTAAAACGAAATATTATATTTGTTAAATGCAACTTAAAGCTATTAAATCACCAAAAGACCTGAAGCAATGCTCAATGGAACAGCTAGAAGCTATTTCAAAGGAACTTAGAGAGTATATAATTGATGTTCTTTCATCTAATGAAGGTCATTTAGGTGCTAGTCTTGGAGTTGTAGAGCTTACAGTTTTACTTCATTATATTTTTGATAGTCCTAAAGATAAAATTTTATGGGACGTAGGGCATCAAGCCTATGGTCATAAAATTTTAACCGGCAGGTATGAAGAGTTTAAATCAAATAGAAAATGGAAAGGTATAAGTGGTTTTCCGAAAATAAAAGAAAGTAAATATGACTCATTTGGAACCGGGCACGCAGGAACTACGATCTCAGCAGCATTAGGAATGGCTTTAGCCTCAGAAATAAAAAGTGAAGAAAATATTAATCATATTTCCGTAATTGGTGATGCATCCATTGCATCTGGAATGGCTTTTGAAGCTTTAAATCACTTAGGCACAACTTCTGCAAATGTTCTAATCATTCTTAACGACAATACCATGGGAATTGATCCTAGTGTTGGGGCTCTAAAAAATTATTTGGAAAAATCGAACATCAAACTAGATAATGAAAGTAATATCTTTAATTCTTTAAATATAAAATATCGTGGTCCAATAAATGGACATAACATGGAGTCGTTAAAAAATGAGCTCTTACTTCAAAAAAGAAAAAAGGGACCAAGGTTATTACATGTCAGAACAACTAAAGGAAAAGGGTTGATGTCAGCTGAAAAAAACCAAATTCTTTTTCATGCCCCCGGTAAATTTGACAAGCTAACAGGGAAAATTTACAAAAAAAATAAAAGTAAAAAACTTAAGTTTCATCAAGTTTTTGGAAAAACTATTTTAGAGCTAGCAAAAATAAATCCTAAACTAGTCTGTATAACTCCAGCCATGCCTACAGGAAGTGGTCTTAATGAAATGATGAAACATATTCCTGAAAGATGTTTTGATGTTGGGATTGCAGAACAACATGCTGTTACACTTGCAGCAGGTATGGCATGTAAAGGGCTTATTCCTTTTTGTGTTATATACTCTACATTTCTTCAAAGAGCTTATGATCAAATCATACATGATGTAGCAATTCAAAACTTAAATGTTGTTTTTTGTATCGATAGAGCAGGAATTGTTGGTCATGACGGACCCACTCATCATGGAGTTTACGACATCTCTTTTTTAAGGTGCATTCCTAATTTAAAAATTATAGCTCCTAGAAACGCGCAAAGGTTTAGAAATTTTTTATACACATTTCAGTCCAAACCCAATGGTCCTGTTGCAATAAGATATCCAAGAGGAAATTCGGAAATAGAAAAAGTTGAATCATTTAAAAATTTGAAATTATACAAGGCCTACAAAATAACTAGTGGTAAAAAAATTGCTATTCTAAGCCTTGGAACTCTTTTTAAAAATGTTGAAGAAGCAATTAGTAATAGTGATTTTTCTGATGAATTTTCTCATTATTCTTTTGAATTTGTTTATCCATTAGATGAAAAAATTCTTCATGATGTTTTTAATAATCATTCATCTGTACTTACATTTGAAGATGGGGCAATTAAAGGGGGATTTGGTTCTGCAATAATGGAATATGCCCAGGAAAACAATTACATGAAAAAAATAGAGTCAATTGGGATTCCTCACGAATTTATCTCTCATGGTGATCCAGATATTTTATATGATTCTATTAATTTAAGTCCTAATAAAATTCTAAAAAAAATTGAGGAAATATTAAATTTAAATATCTAATATGAAAAACAACAAACGTCTTTTTTTGCTTGACGCTTATGCTTTGATTTTTAGGGGATATTATGCTTTTATTAAAAACCCTAGAATAAACTCTAAAGGTTTTGATACTTCGGCAATTATGGGCTTTACCAATTCATTAATTGATGTAATTAAAAGAGAGCGTCCAGATTATTTAGCAGTATGTTTTGATAAAGGAGGGTCAAAGTCAAGAAGGGAAAAATACAGTGATTATAAGGCAAATCGAGATGAAACTCCCGAGGCAATTAAATTAGCTTTGCCATTTATTCAAGATATTCTTAGTGCAATGCATATTCCAATAATTATTAAGGAAGGATACGAAGCTGATGATATAATTGGAACACTTGCCAAGAAAGCAGAAAAAGAAGGTTTTCAAATATTCATGGTAACCCCTGATAAAGATTTTGCACAGTTAGTTTCAAACAATATTTTTATGTATCGACCTGCTAGAATGGGTAATGGTATCGAAATTTGGGGTATTCCAGAAGTTCAAGAGAAGTTTCAGGTTGAAAGACCAGAACAAGTGATAGACTATTTAGGAATGATGGGAGATGCTGTTGATAATATTCCTGGTCTCCCGGGTGTAGGAGATAAAACTGCAAAAAAGTTTTTAGCTGAATTTGGATCTATGGAAAATCTTTTAGCAAATACAGATAAGCTTAAAGGTAAACTTAAAGAAAAAATAGAAGCCAATAAACAAATGGGAATTCTTTCAAAGGAATTAGCTAAAATAATACTTGATGTTCCTGTGGAATTTAACGCAAAAGATTTCAAGCTGGATAAACCCAACATGAATTTGGTTGGAGAAATATTTGAGATATTAGAATTCAGAAGGATGCGTCAAAGTTTTGAAAAAGTTTTTGACTTTAAACCTATAGAAAATAATACACCTGAGGTTAAAAGCAAAAAAGAGACTACTGAGGGGCATCAATTTGATTTATTTAATATTCCCGGTGGGGGCTCTTCAGAATTAAAATCTGATAAAAATAATTTGTCAACTGTAAATCATTTTTATCAATATGTTAATGACCCTTCTAGCGAATTACTATTAATTAAAAATATTTTAAATCAAAAATCTGTTTCGTTCAATACAGAAACGACAAGTCTAAATTCTTTAAACGCTGAACTCATAGGTATATCTTTTTCTTGGGAAGTTGGTAAAGGTTACTATTTAGTTATTCCAGAAAATAAAGAGGATGCAAATAAAGTATTGGAAAAGTTTAAAATATTTTTTGAGCACTCACAAATTCAAAAAATAGGCCACAATCTAAAGTATGACATTAAAGTGTTAAATAATTATAATATTTCTGTGAAAGGTCCTCTATTTGACACACTGATAGCACATTATTTAATTAATCCTGATATGCGTCACGGAATAGATATCTTATCAGAAACTTATCTTGGTTATAAGACAAAACCTTTAGCAGATTTAATTGATAAAAAAAGGGGAGGTCAAGAAAGTATTAGAGGTGTTGATTTATCTTTGCAGAAAGAATATGCAGTTGAATATGCAGATATAACTCTTCAACTCAAACAACATTTTGAAAAAGAGCTTGTTAATTCAGACACTATGGGCTTATTTGAAAATGTTGAAATTCCATTAGTTCCTGTATTAAGTTCAATGGAATGTGAGGGAATTAATTTAAATGTTAAATTTTTAGATGAGCTATCAGAGGAACTTAAAATTGAAATGAATCTTTTAGAAAAAGATGTCTTTAGTCAAGCAGGAGAAAATTTTAATATTGCATCTCCTAAACAACTTGGTCTAATTTTATTTGATAAGCTTAAGTTAGTTGAAAAGCCTAAAAAAACAAAAACAGGACAGTACTCAACTTCTGAAGAGGTCCTTTCATACTTATCTAAGGATCATAAAATTATTGGTGATATTTTACAGTGGCGTTCGATTCAAAAATTATTAAATACATATGTTGAGGCATTACCTAAAGAGATGAATTCTAAAACAAATAGAATTCATACTGTTTACAATCAAGCAGTTGCATCAACTGGGCGATTAAGCAGCAACAAACCAAATCTTCAAAATATACCAATTAGAACTTCACGCGGACAACAAGTAAGAAAAGCTTTCATTTCTAGAGATAACGAGCATGTGCTTGTAGCAGCAGATTACTCTCAAATTGAGCTTAGAATTATCGCAGCTCTTAGTGAAGACTCTGATATGATTTCAGCTTTTGAAAATGGTGAAGACATTCACCAATCGACTGCCTCCAAGGTTTTTAATATTCCATTAACCGAAGTAACTCGTGAGCAAAGAAGTAACGCGAAAACAATAAATTTTGGTATAATATATGGAGTTTCTGCTTTTGGATTAAGTCAACAAACAAACCTGAATAGATCAGAATCCAAAGAGCTGATTGAAGCTTATTATTTAACATATCCCAAACTAAGGAGCTTTATTAATCGTCAAATTGATTTTGCAAGAGATAATGGCTACGTAAGTACAGTTCTTGGAAGAAGAAGATATTTGAAAGATATAAATTCAGCAAATGCTGTAGTTCGTGGAGCAGCAGAGAGAAATGCTGTGAATGCACCAATTCAGGGTAGTGCAGCAGATATAATTAAAGTAGCAATGATTAATATTCATGAAAAATTAATTAGCGAAAATTGGGGATCAAAAATGTTACTTCAAGTTCATGATGAACTAGTTTTTGATGTTCCAAAAAAAGAACTAAAAGAATTAAAAATTATGGTAAAAAAAGAAATGGAAAGTGCCTTTAAACTTAAGGTTCCACTTACAGTTGATTTGGGTGAAGGTGATCACTGGCTAGATGCTCACTAATTCTTTTTTACACTTTAAACAAAAATATTTT
>CESJ01002969.1_pt1 | contig 26167 bp, 32 predicted proteins | sample 356311 | NCBI WGS metagenome assembly CESJ01 (sample SAMEA2621487, study PRJEB7988) | marine metagenome | biome: marine biome (ENVO:00000447); feature: surface water layer (ENVO:00002042); material: "saline water (ENVO:00002010), including plankton (ENVO:xxxxxxxx)" | depth 5 m
ATACTGTCGCCAAAATGTTATGACACCTGTTGTTGCATCTCGGGTAGCGCATGCGTCATCAGCTGGGTGGCTGCTGTTTGAATGCTGCGTCACAGTCATAGCAGCGGCTTGGGACCCAGCTGCGTAAATGGTTTTATAGTCACCATCTATCTTGACGATACCATCTGACCCCTCACTCCAAAACATACCTTTAAGTGAAGCAATGCCCATATCTGGAAATTTCAAAGATAACGCATTGTTAACGTCCATGATCAAATTACCAGACCCTTCCATAACACCTTCAGCTGTGGAGGTCATAACAGTAGACCCACCCATTTCTAATGTGGCGCCTGCACCTAATCCTGTCGCGGATATTTGTTTCACTACAGATCGGGTGGTTGCTGCGTTTGTGAACATATTGTCAGAATGAGACAGCCCTGCAACTGCTTGCGATTGTACGTTTTTGAATACTTTTACTTGTTCAGCCATGATGAACTCCTTATGAATTAATTATGAATTAATTAAATATTTTGCAATGGTAGCGCCGGCGGCATTCTTCCATACAGGGTTTGCGTTGGGACCTTTTGTGGTTAATACCTGCCCGCTAGTTCCAGCGTTAAGAGCAACAGCACCCGATGCACCTCGGTACAATAGATCTCCGTGCGACGTAATCGTTAAGCCAACATCAGTGCCAGCATTGGCAAATGTTGCCCAATTTGAAGAATCTCCGGCAAATGTACTAGACGTATGATCTGCGGTTGCTAGATATACAGAACCGCCAGAGTTAACAATGTCATTAACTTTATAAGCAACCCCGGTTGACCAGTTACCCTTCCAATCAAGGCCACCAGAAAATTGCTCCCACTTGCTTGCTGCCAGGTCTGTTGCATGGACCGTTGATGCATGGGTTGCCAATGCTTTGAAAGTTTTACCGCCATATGAAACAATGTCGTTGGCAATGTACGCCGTCGATGTTGCCCATTGGCCACGTCCTTTTAGACCCGACGCCAAAACCTCCCAGGAGGCCCCAACACTATCTGGCAAATCACCTGTAGTTATAATGCGAGCTATATATGTGCTTGCGCCATACACAACAACATCGTCTGGTTGATAAGCGGTTCCGACGGCCCATTGGCCCTCAAACTGAATACCGGACGATAGGACGTCCCAATGAGTAGTGTTAACGGACGGTGCGCTGCCGGCTGTGGGGTTGTCGGAAACGGCGATATACGCATTGCCACCAAATGTTGCCACATCAGAAATTTTGTAATCAGTTTTAGAAGTATCCCAACCGGCGGTGTATTTGATGCCACTTGTCAGAACGTCCCACGCACTTGCATCAGTAGGTAAATTACCCACAGTGTCTGCCTTAGCAATGTAGACACCAGCGCCATAGGTAACAACGTCGTCTTTTTGATAGCTAGTTCCGTTGTTATAAATACCTTCCCATTGAATACCGTGGGAAAATGTGGACCAATAGGTTGCATTGGTCGGCAAGTTTCCACCAGGGGAATTGAGTATGCAAATATAGGTGTTTGCGCCATAGTAAACAATGTCGTCTTTCTGATAAACGGTCGCGTTGTTATACGCACCTTCAAATTTTATGCCAGTGGCTAGTAACTGCCAGTATGTGGCGTTTGGGGGAGCATTACCCGCTGACGGTTCGCTTAGTATATTAACGTACGCGTTATTGGCGTGGTGGACGACTTCGTGGCGCTTGTATGCTGTTCCAGCAACGTATTCGCCTTGCCAGCTAAGACCTTCTTGAACTAACGCCCAATATGCACTTTCTGTGACAGGTTGACCGCTGGCCTTGAGTGCATAAATATAAACGTATACGTCGCCACCATGGCGCACTAAATCATTTGATTCATACTGGACATTGGATGCCCACTCGCCGACCCAGTTAAACCTTAATTTGCCTAAATCAATTGTTGTACTCATTGGTATACCACCTCAATATGACCGCCGGAACCCCATTGGTACGTTAATTTTTGCTGCGACCAAAAGTGGTCTTTATAATCATTATCATCAATTATGTTGGCGTCTGAAAATTTAACTAGCGCATCATCAATAATATGGACCGTTAAGTTTCCGGTGCTTTTATCAAGTTTGAAGCCATAAAAAGTTTGGTGGCTGTAACTTGGAATATCGCCAGGCTGTGAACCAATATATGGCATTATGAAACCTCCAATACGGAAATAAACGCGGTCATTAAATCAGCACCAGACGATTTTATTTTTAAACTATCGCCTGGCTCCAAATTGATTGGTTTATCAAAAGTTAGAGTGCTGCCAGGGCGAACCGGCGCCCTGTATAATATTTTATAATCAGCACTGGCAGAAACGTCATTTATCACAATGGTTGCCAATCCCTCGACACCATATGTCGTATTAGTTATAAAAACGGCGTGGACAACAGATTGCGTATCTGCTGGCGTTGTATAAATAGTTTGCTCGGCAGCGGTCAAATCCAAACCTTTATTTTTAAACGCATTTCCCATTATATTTCCTTTGTTTTCATATTAGCCGCCCAATGCTATTGCCATGGCAACGGCGGCGGCGGCGGCTTCTGAGGCATTCCCTGCTGTAAATGCTTGAATAGCATTATCGTTGGCTTGCCAGGTCGATGCCGTTGTTGATTCTGACCCCCTGGTTAAACCAGTTAAGGTCCAAAAACTAACAACTGATATATTTCCACCCATGCCGGCGTGATAAGCACAATAATAATACAAGGCGCCTGGCGTGGAATCAGATACGACAATCGTAGTTTGTGTAGAGTTATTGTGAGTTACCCCTGTACTGTATTCGGAACCACCACCATGTATACCATCGACAGTCGTAGAAAATCGAAACGGATGGTTTGATGGGTAATTAAATATATAAGTAGACCCAACTTTTAAAGTTATCGTTTGCTGTAGTGAACCATTTATGTAATACCGATTACCTGGCCCTGGATTAGCCACGGTTACTGCAAACGTTTGGCTATCAGTAGCATTCGTGCGCGCTGTATAAATAATAATTTCTATTTTTGTCGGGTTGCTCAAACTATTTAATAAGGTTAATCGCCCCGACGGCGGCGGGTCTTGAAATGGAGAAATTGATTTCTTTATTTCAATACTGTTATCCGATGCGCCAGTGTCACTGTAAACCACTGTTTTGACGTTATTAACAAAACTCATATTTCAGTTACTACCACTTTGAAATCTACTTCTTTTGTGCGACCTTCATTTGTGATAATGGTCGCTGTTACTTTGTATTGTTTTCCATTTACCCCACCGCTTACCCAAATTTTAGGACGTGTTGTGGTCCCCTGGGTCACATAAACGGTTGGACCATTTGGGCTAACTGTCGCGGCGGTGCTTGTCACTGTATCCGTGCTTACTAGCCAACTGGACAAATCAATGGTGTAATCCAAAACATCAGCACTTTGTTTTTCAAATTTCTGCATTTACGCGACCTTTAACTGTATTTTTTCGGGTGCATTTAATTCCAAAATACGCTTTCCAAACGGCAAAACGATTGATTGATTTTTCATATCTAAATAAACGGCTCTTGATTCAAACGGCACGACCATTCTGCGACTTTCATTATTTATTATGATTAATCGACCATTGAAAACATTCCGACCAATAGTAACCAGGCCATTTTCTAAAGACGCACTAACGTTGACATTTAATTGGGCGAACTTTGTGGCTTTTGCTGTTGCGTTTGCACTAGCATTGATAAATATATTTGCATTTAAATATTGGTTTCGTGTCGCCCTGGCAACGGCTGACGCTTGGCCTGATACACTTGCCAACGGTTTAACTAGACGAACGCCCAATGCGGTTGCGCTGGCCAATGAATTGATGGATGCAATCCCAAATAATGCCCTGCCGCCGCTGGCATTTACTGCTCCAGTGACAGAAACATTAAACGCTGTCTGCGTGGTTTTTGTAGATACCGCAACGACATTTGAACTTCCAACAATCGATGCCGACGTCCTAGCCGTGCGCGTTGAAATAGCAGATACGATCGCGCTCGTAGAAACGGTGGCTTCACCTGGTAAGATTTTGACACCACTACCCGTAAGCACCACCGCCCCGTTTATAGTAGCGGTGCCAAACTTAGCTTTTCCACCCAATGCCCGGACGGATGCGCTGGCCAACATTTGACCAACGGAAAATGCCGTTTTATTTGCCTGGCAAACAATAATTGCCGAAACATTGGCCGCGCCGGTCGCAAATGTAGTTTTCGTTGGCTGCGCTTCGACTGACGTGGAACAAATTACATTTGATACCAGGGCAAAGTTTTGATTTGCAAAAGCCGATGTAACAACCCGTGCGTTAACACTTGCAGACCCGTGCGCGCGTCTATGCCCCAGGGATACCGTCGCGCCCAGGCAATTAACCGACGCACTGGCCGAAAATATGCCAATGCCGTTAGCTGATAACAAACCGCTGACACTTACCTGGCCCGACCCTGGTATTGTTGGCTGTTCGGCTGCTCCACCTATGGCAAAGCTATTAAACGCACCCTGGTTAAACATAGTTTAAGACATTGTTACCGTTGCTGAACCCGTGGCAAAAGACATTACATCGTCGGCACTTAGGGTTTTTGAGGCATCTAAAATAGTGTGATAAAGCAAATTGCCACTACTAGAAGCATCAAAAATTCCCATGTGCGTCACGGTCACATCAGACCCCGAAACCGCTGGGAAAGTAATTGGTGCGTCTGTCGCTGCTGAACCATCTGTCGCGGTAGCAAATGACATTGTTTGCCTTGCATAACCAGACCAATCGCATTCCGTACCGCTTCCGGCATCTGTTGGGTCGTTGGTAAATAACGCCAGATATGGCGTTGTGACTGTCAAAGCCGTGGCATTATTTAGCGTTATATTTAAAAATTTATTTTCCAGGTAATTGCTTAACTCTGACATTATTTTTTCAACCTTTGTTTAATTTAATAACTGTATACCTGTGTGGTTTTTCTTATACAACCGCGTGATTTTCTTAGCCGCAAAGATAAATACAAGCGACCATTTTTACCTCTCCTGGTGAATCAAAAGAAACCGACTCACGCGCCCTGGCAACGGTATAAGATCGGACAAAATCATCGGTCTGTTTCATGCCTTTACCAGCGGTCGAACTTGCCACGATTAAATCACCAGCGGCTAAATTGCCTGCTTCACCGACAAGATTTATTTGACCTTCGCCAACAGCGTTAACGGCCATTAATTTATAATCATTTTTAACCAGGTTATAATCGTCGGTCATTATTACGCCGTCATTTTCTGTAATTTCGCTAATAAATGCCGCCGGCGTTTGTGTCGATAATGCCCCGTTGTTGGCGACAACAACGCCCAGGCATGCGGCCTGGTTAGCCTGGCTTGATTGTTCGACGCTAAAAAGGGTGTTTGATAATCCACGCCTGGCAATACATGACAAGTCCACGACTAAATCACCTGGTAAAACAGTTTTTGAATTGGCAACCAGGCAATCGTGGGCACCGGTAAACGGACCATAGTTTGTACCCGCGCCGTCGGCATAAAAATCGTACCCATTAGCGGCACCAATTAGGCCCGACGTGATTACCCTGGAACCTGTCTGGTGGTAATTAATACCACGGACACCATGCGCTCCCGTACCCGAATTTGATGCCGGAACCTGGCCGCGTATTGCGTCCATATTTTGTACGCCATTGCCTAGCACCGCATGGGCCGAGGAAACATTGGAATTAGAGCCATACAAAACGCCGCCAATGATTCCATCTGTCCAAACCACGCCAGCCTCGTTGACCTCAAAAGCCTTTGAACTTGGTGTATTACCAGTGCCTACATGTAATTTAATGTTAGCAAGAATAGAATTTGTGGTGATTTTTCCACCATCTATAGTCGTTGAGTTGGCATTTATGTCTGCGGCTGCACCGCCACTGGCCAATAATCCGCTGGTGGATACCGTGCTAGTCCCATCGGTTATGGTGTTAGAGTTTGAAAAGGTTACAACACCATCAAATGTAAACTCCGCGCCAGGGGCTAGAAACGCTGGTACACCGGTGCCACCTCCGCTAGTTGATTCTAAAACTGACCACCGGCTGGACCAATATTTGTTGGCGGCGCCAATGTCCAGGTCGGGCGGTTCAATGCTCCAACCCGTGGTCAACCCGGTAAAAACACCGGTGGAAAAGTTATAGGCTGACGCGCTTGGTGTGCTTGGGGCACTCGCTTGGTTTACATTGTAATAAATTTTCCCGTTGTGCGTGATTTTACCACCCGACGACGCTGGATAACTGTTAGACGTCGCCGACGCAACGGCGGTCCAGTTTGACGCAACGCCCGATCTGTTGAACGCCCTGGCAAAATAATACCTGGTTACTGCTTCGCCAACTTGGTCGACGACTGTGGTGTTGCTCGTTTTCAAAAATAAACTTGAGTTTGCCTGGCTGTTGGCTGTGTGTCGGTTAATCTCTACATAAGCGAAATCGGTATTGCTCGGATTTGTCCAGGATAACTCAATGGCCCCTTGCCTGGCGGTCGCCGTAAAGCTGCCGGGCACTCCTGGGGCGGTTGCGTGGGCGGTGACGGCGGTGTTACTCACAATCAAATACGCGCTTGAAACTCCAACCGTCGACACTGATTTAACTCGCACATCGATCGTTTCGCCGGTTTTAAATCCTGAAATAAACGTCGTTATGCCACTGACCACTTTGTCATTTGCGTAAACTGAATCGCTTGAATATTTCCACTGCACAATATAGCGATCAACAAATTTGTCAACAGATGCCGTCCAACTCACCTGGGAGCGTACAATAATCGCCCCATCGGTTTGCACCAGGTAATGACTCGACCCCACATTTACTGCCAGGTTAGTTGGCGGCGCAACAACAAACGGGTCCGGCAAATTCGTCGATGGGCTACTTGCGGCCTCTGTCTTTGTCCCCCAGGGGTAAATATTATCCTGGTGTTCTACCAGGTTTAAAATGACAGTGCCGGACGGCATTAAACTGGTTAACATCACGCGAAATTCTTTACTGGTCCAGCCTGGCGTTGGGTGGGTAATGGTCACAATATCACCGACTTGGCATTTTAACGCCTCGCTGGTGCATTCCATGGCCACCTTCAATCCCGCCCTGGAACGCTTTACCACTAATTCTGCCAGGTCAATTGCGGTGTAAATATTAGTAATACTGGGCAATGACAATCGGCCAACCAGGTCAGTATTGTTATCTTCTGCCAGATAGGCGTTGTGCGCCGAACTTCCATACGCTGGCCAATCTATGGTGTCTGATTGCCAGTTTTTGTTTGGGTTTGCAAACGTTACAATCGCGCGATTATATTTTGTTGATTTCTTTTCTGACTCAATCGTTATGCCACCAATTATATGGTCCAGGTTAAAATCAAAAACAGCATTTCCAAATTTTTGGTCCTCAATAATAAGGCCAAATTTTCCAGCCTGGTAAGGCATCAAACCCCGGCAGCCTGCCATTAGTTCTTTGGTGTTTTGGATTAAGGTTTTATCAGTATTTAAAACCATTGAACAATCGAATAAATTTTGCTCTGCCACACCACTTGCCACGGTTATTGCTGCGCCCATTCCCGAATGATTAGCGCAGTAATAGTAAATCGATGTTGGCGTTGACTCGGTAATGGCGATCGAAATAGACGCATTGGCCTGGCCTTGTGTGCCCGTAACTGTGACACCGGTAGTATATTCAGCGCCACTGCCATGCGTACCGTCATTCGTTGTTGAAAATCTTAATGGGTGATTGCCTAAACTTGAATCTGACAAATCAAATGTGTACGTTGTACCAGTTAAAAATGTGAATGCTTTATTTGCTGCACCATCAATCACAAAATTTCCACCGGCGGCGCTCACAATAAACGTTTGGCTGTTCGCGTAGGGCAAAACCTTGGTTTCACATTTGTTTGCGGCTGCGCCAAAAAGAGTGTCGTCGATCGATGCCGCTTGCAACCCCTTTCCATAGCGACTGTTCGTTAAATAATCTCGTAAACATAATGCCGGGTTAGCAGAATAAGCAGTGGCGTTATTGCGTGGGTCAAATACTTTTTTGCCCCGAACCAGGGCATGAATGGTTGGTATCGATGAAAAAATATCTCTATCCCAGGTAAAACGACAAACGACATAAGCCAGGCCGCGCAAACGGTGGTTTGAAGTCCAGCCAATATTGGCCGCAACCAGATCAGAATTTGCAGTTTGGGAATCCGTGCCCGTGTATTTGTTAATTACTACGTTGTTAAAATGCTTGCTGTCAGAATTGTACAAAATATCATCAATATAAATGTCGTCAATCGCCTCAATTTCACCCTCGGCAAGTGTAAGAACTACCCACAAATATGTATTATCAGCCCCGCTAGTTCCAACAAAAGAGCGCACGCCACCTATTTTTCGGACCCCGTAAACCACTGGTATTGGTGCGTTATTGGCAGATTTGTTGACCAGAGTGCCTTTGTGTAAATCTTCAAACTCCTGGGCCAATAGTTCGTCGAGCGCCCAGGAAATAATTAAATTTGTAATAATCGATTGAATCGATAATCCGGCAAAGTAGGTTAACGTTGCATTTCCGACGAATGCGAAAAACGCTGTGATTGCAGCAAAAATGGCCATTACCTACCCCAGTTTATGTCGCGGATTAATTGTGCTGAAAATTCCATTCCTTTATCACCAGGGAATGCACTTTGCTGTGAATTATCATTACTGACCCGGCCGTTTTTACCCTCAAAATCTGCCCAATGGGATGCAATTGTTAGCTGTATTTGGCTACTGTCCTCGGCGTCGCTTATTGAAAAATGAGCAATTCGCCCATCCAGGACCAAAATAGGTGCGCCGACAATAGCCCCATTTTCCAAAATAACTCTATGTATTAAGACCTGGCGGTTTACATACGCGCCGCCCAGGATTGCAGATATATACGTTTGCTCTACGCCGGATAATAATAGGGTTGAACTACCGACCTTTAATTCTGCCGTTTCTTTTATTTCAGATAGACCGATTAAATGGCCCCCTGGTTGGTATGAATTTCCATTATGAGTGACGGCATATGAATTGTCGGTAAGATAGACGGCCGTTGAAAAATCAATTTTAACCAGGTGGGCGGTTTCAAACTGATTAGATGCCAATTTTACTAGGGTATCTGCGTGAATGGTGCGAGACATACTAAAACGCCTCCACAAAATCTAAATCTATTTTATAAAGTTGGCTAACACCTAATTGGTATTCCTGTAAATCATTCGCCAGGCGAACCGTAAACGCTATATTTTCATAAAACATTTGATTATTGCTTGGCACCGCTGCGATTAGTGGCGGCTCTATAGAAATGGCACCGTCACCATCCTGGTTAGTTTTAAGCATATAAACTTTGGTGTGCGAGGCAAATTTAATAAAATCTCCCGCCTCTAGGGTACCGGTCAAACCTGATATTGTGACTGAGGACGAACCCGCTACCGCTGCCGTGCATATGACGGTCCCACTGGCTGTTCCCGTAGTGGATGCAATGATTGGTGGAACTACTGTAAACACGCCATGGCGGCCCTGTTTGGCCACCAGGTAAGCCCATACTGGCTTAAACTCTGCCCTGGTCATGGGTGGGTAAGTAGCTGTAAACGACCACTTCTGGCCGCCCACTTTTCTGCTTTGGGTCCGACCGCTGACAGTATTTGAATAAAGCGACGGCGATTCACTTTTAAAATTAACCGCATTAAATGTTGGTGACGTCGGAAAACTCATGCGATTGCCCTTTGTCCATTATCGTTAACTGCCTGGTTAACCATCCCTACAATCTGCGACCGTCGATCATGTAAAAGCTGATCGAAACCCCTGGTGTCGTTTGCGTTGATATTGAATGTGACCGCTGTTGAGGATGGACCGCCAATGGCCGAATTTATGGCTGAACCAACGCCACCAAATAGGCTGCTGACAAATGGTTTTACAATGCCTGCTTTGATTTGATCGCGCAAAACTTCTGCAAGAATAGATCGCATGGCCTGGCCCCATGATTGTGTCCCCATTAGCGCGTCGGTTAGCGTATTTTCTATGCTATCCGTCAAACGTGTAAATGTAGTTTCCAGACTGTCGGCTGCACGCTCAAATGCACTCCTGGTGTCAATTGCAGATTTTTCTCCAGCCACGCGCGCTTTCCCATACATTTTATAAGTTGAACGCAACATTTTTTCGTTGGCCTCTTCCGCGTCTTTTATTTTCCCCTGGTGAATTTCAAACAATTGACGCTTTAATCCGTGCGCCGCGCGGATAGTCATTTCGTTTTGTTGCGTTAATTGGCGCTTTGCACTGCCAGGTGTGTCGACTGAATTATTTCGCCGTGTCTGTATTCCCGACGCGTCGGGTATCATAGAAATGGGCGACCGCATTTTTTGCTCTAAACGATCAATTTCATCGTAAACTTCGGCCATTTTTTTAATGACGTTATCAAGGTCCTGGCCGACTCCAGCACGCGTTAAACTGCCAACAAATGCAAAGTCCATGGGGCTACCTTCCGCAAAGACTTGCTGTAACTTGCTACCTTTTTTTGTTAATGAATCGACTTCCCTATTGAGTGCCGCTAATCTTTTTACGTCTAAACTTTTGGTCCAAGCGTTGAATTTAGCGAATAGGTCGCTGACTGCACTGAATGCGCGCACTGCCTGGTGGTATAAATCTTCAAATCCCCTGGCAATTTTGACGGCAAAAGCGGCAATACCACCCTCACGGTCAATTTTAATTTGTATAAAATTGCGTAATTTTTGGGTCACGTCCTCAATAATTGGCGCCAGAGTTGCAACGACTCTGTGAAAAACGTTGCCAATATATGCAGTTAACCTGGCGATTGAATCGTTGGCATCCTCGACCCCCTCGATTAATTGTTTGCTCATTACCAGGCCAAGGTCGTCGGCCTCTTGTTTCATTGCCTCCATGGCGTCTTTGCCGTCTTTAAGCATGTTAATGACTTTCGCGCCCCTGGCACCGAATAAATCATAAACAAAGCTGGCCCGGTCGGTTTCATTCTTCATGGATTGAAGCGCGATTGCCGCCTGGCCTAAAACATCAGTGACGCCCCTGGTTGAACCATCGATGTTTTTAGCCGAAATGCCATAACGTTCAAAGGCCTCCTTGGCTTCACCGGTACCACCAGCAACGTCGGATATATTAATCGCCAGTTTTTGCATGGCTTTATCCAGGGCTTTTGCCTCGACTCCACCAATGCTTGCGGCGTGGCGTAATCTTTGTAATTCAGTGACGGATATACCAATTGCCCGGCTTGTTTTTGCCAAACTATCGGTTGCGTCCATGCTTTTTTTTACTAAGAAGCCAATTCCCGCAACACCGGCCGCCAGGCCAATAGCTGTTCGCATAGAAAACGCCGCGCTGGCGACGCCTTTTAAGCCCATCGTTACCGATCGAAACGCCGCTTTCGTTTTGTTTTTTGCGGTAATTTTTATCTGTACATTATTTGCCATTTTTTAACTCAAAATATGCGGCCCATAGGGTCAATTCGTCGAGGGATAGGTCCATAATTTCAGCCAGGCTTTTATGTAAAACCTCGGCCAGCGCCATGCAGAAACGCAAATCATGGTCCTTTAAGAGTTTTTTTCTGCATCCTCCAGGGCAATGTTATCGTCACCCATAGCAGACACGATTCCGGCAATTACGTCCGGGTCTAGTTCGTTTATAATTTCTTTAAAATGTATTTTTTTAAATAATTGAACACCCTCAGAATCAAGAGCGCGAAAAATAAACGTCATAATTATTGCGTCGACCTGTTTGTCCTGGCCGGCCAGGCTTAAAACCTCGCCTTGTTGCTTAAATGTCATGGCGGGTTTGAAGTAAATTACGGTTGGCTTTCCATCAACCTGCCATTCGGGCACATCGACGCTTTTTAATGCGCCGCCCATTCGGTCCCTAAACTGAACTTTTGCTACTTCTAATAATGCTGTCATAAAATCACCCGATTATTTATACCCGATTGAAAATGATAAGCGGTTACTCAGCGCATCGGGTGAACGCCTTTTAGCAAAAATGCCATGTAACCGCCTAAACTGTTAGGTTTGAATAGCAAAACTAATCAAACTGTGGCTAACGTAATTGCGCCAGATACCGTGAATCCGTAGACTGCCGAAACGATTCCATCAGACCCGCCAGACGCCTGGCCGATTGACGTAATAATTATATTAAACGAGTAATAAGTGTCACCACCGGCGTCACCTTCCGGGTATAAATTTAACGCGAGAATCGCCCCGGCGGTCATTGCCCCCTGGCCAGCGGTGTCGGTTTCGTCCCAGTTACAGGTCACTGAACCCGTGCTGGCTGTCTTGCCTGGCGTATAGGTCCGGGCTGTTGCCGTCAAACTGGTTGTTTCAATCACGTCGGCAGTTTGGTCCAAATTCCAATCAACCACCTCGGCGATTGTGTTGGTACCTACTTTTACGACCCCATCACGTCCTCTAGTTATCGCCATTTTCTATTTCCTCGGTTGTTGGTTTGGCTATTTTTTTGACTGTTTCTTTTGCAGCGGTAACAGTCCACCCTCTAAATTCCATTGTTGGAACTTGACACAGTAAAACGTCTACCGGTTCGCAATCTTTTTTATACATCAGCATGGCTAAATCCCTAGTTTGCTAGTGTTTGTGGTGCCCCTGGGGCCACTCTATAAACGGCGTTTAACGTTAACGTTGCCAATGCTATTGGCTGGTCTTGCTCAACGCTGTACTCAATCTGAGTGTCCTCAACTATTATGTCCAAGACCTTATTATTTAACGTCGTATCGGCATAAATCGCTGTTTCTATTTCAGCGCAAATTGTATCAATCACGTCCTCGACGCTTTCCTTTGCCTTTGCCCTGGCTTCTATTTTTAACACCAGGTCATGCCATTTTTTTGCACTATTGCTTTTCTCATCGTCCACCGTGTCTTTGTCTGCAAAAACGGTTAAACACGGTAATTGGTCATGTGAGTAAAGCCGGGTATCAAACACCCTGGCGGCGGTTGTCGTTAACCCCGTTAAGGTCGTGGCTAACTGCTCTCTTATTTGCTGCCTGGCGTGTGCCATTACGCCTGGTCCTCTAAAATTAAAACAATCATTCCGGTACCGTCTTTTTGCATCCCGTGAATTTTATATGCGACCGTTTCAATATCCACTAAATCACCATGCGACGCGTTTGGAATGTCTGCCTGGGCGCATGTGAATGTAGGGTGCAACCCCTCAACGCCCAGGACAATAACAAAAGTTTCTTCAAAAATACCAACGACTGACGTGCCACCAATTATGGCCTGGATACCAAAACCGTCTAAATCAAAAAATTCGCTGAAATCTTCGTCGAATGCCATATCTAAATCTTCTTTTTACTTTTCTTTGGTGCTTCGGCGGGGGCAGAATATGCCATGGCCTTGCCCATCCTAATTAGCGTTTTTCCGTCTTGTTCGCTTACTTCGGCGATCGAACCGACTAACAAATCTGTACCGCTTGCGGCGGTTGCTTTTAAAATCTTTACTTGCATAAATTCCCCCTGGTTAAAAGTGGGCGGGTTTTACCCCGCCACAGTGTCTAGGGTTTACGAACCACCAGAGCCTTTCGCGAACGATTGCGCGTGACGAACAGCAATATCGACATCCTGCATACAGACTACGCGAACGGTGCCAGACGCAGAGCCAGTGGACGTGTCAACGTTAATGTCCAAGCCTCCCCACATGCCGATTATCAAATCTGCCCAGTTACCAAAAACAGCGGTGTTGGCCGTCATTTGATTGGTCACAGCCATTTGGTAGCCGTTCACCTGGCCGTTAGCCATTACAAATTGACCCGAACCGCTGTCCTTTGCTTTCTGCTTCATGGCGCCAGCCATTGCGGCTGTTGACACATAACCAAGAGAACCAAACAAAGCGTTGTCGATAGAAACTTGCGATTCAACATCGATCATTTCGCCGAAAGTCGGATTACCCGCCGAGCCAAATGTTACAGCGCCAATGCCGGTGGTGGCCAAAATGCCTGTAGGCTGGTTACTTGAACCAGTGCCGGCAATCGCCGCCAGGTCAATCGCCATGGCCAAACGCATTGCCAAATCGTTGCGTACAAAACCTTCAATATCAATTGAACTTTGGAGCAATAGCTTTCGAGAAATATCACTAAAGCTGCCAACAGTTTTGCCGGACATTGTTACCTGGTCAAACGTTGCCGCCGACTCAGTAACAGCGCCAGATTCAGCAACCCAATACGCTGTTGCACCACCAGTTTGACGTGGGATAGCAACGTTGCCATTAAGATCGCGCAACATTGTTGCTCCCATACTAGCAACGACCATGGCGTTTTCTAGCGACTCAATAAACGAATTACTTAACAAGTCGGTTGCAACAGTATTGCCGCCGGCGGTTGCTGTACCCACGTTTAGATCACGCTTTAAAATTTCACTAGGTATGAAAATGCCCTGGGCTTGTCGGCCCATTTGCTCACTCGCTGCGCGTGACGCTTCAAATTCAAACGCTGCCGCTTCTTGGGCGCGACGATCATTTGGATTAGATAAGGCATGAATAGCACGCATAAACGAAAAATTGCGCACTTCCTTTTCGGATAAACCAATTTCGGTTGAAATAACTGGTGCTGGCTTGCTGATATTGTTTAAAACGTGGCTGCGAAATTCGTTAGCAGATTGACCGCTGGTAATTGCGCTTCGTGCGTCGGTTGTAAAACCGTGCTGCGCGCCGATCGCTTCAATGTCTGTGATTCGGCCTAGCTCGGCTTTTCTCACGTCCTCTAGTGCAAATGTATTGTCGATTACTGTTTCAACTTCTGGTGCTTTCGTATCCATTATGGATTCCTCTACTGGTTTAATTAGTGCATTTGTAACTTCGGTAATGTGTTCGCCGGCCACTGCACGACCAATACCCACCTGGGCGTCGGCTGGAACGCTGACCATTGAAATTTCGTACGGTTCCCAATCGGTTGCCCGGTAGGATTCCAAGCCGTCTGTTTCAGATTCCAAAGCCATTTTGTGTATGCGGTATCCCACGCTTACACTTTTACGAATGCCATCTTTAACGTCTTGCCAAATTTCCTCGGCGCGTGCGCTTTTCCCAAAGCGAACCTGTGCCCGGCCAATCCGGTCGCCACTGATAACCACAGACTCGACGACGCCAACATGGTCGGTTCCGTCGTGGTCTACTAGAACCGGACCACCATCATTCAACCGGCCAAGGCGAATGGATTTAGGGTCATGGTCCAAGATTTCATCACCGAACCACCTTGCAACCGGTGACTCGCTGGAGAACGCCAATTCAACTGTCCTGGCATCCTCGTTAATTGCGTCCCTGGATAGATCAAAAGACCGATGCAAAGAACCTGTATTAATCGTCTTGTTGCTGCTCATTTGGCCCCCCTGGGGTTTCAACTTGTTCAACGGCAATGCCGTATTGTTTCAATAATTCGTTTTCGGCTTGCAACTGCGCCAGGGTATCTTCAAAGTCCCGACCCGCCATGGCTGCAACTTCGGTCCTGGACATAATGCCCATTTCAATGCCTAGCTTGCTGGCTTGCTGGTCTTTCAATGGGTCAACCCAAGCCCATCCTCGCGGCTGAAATTCAACATTTGTGAATTTTTCCATTTTCCGCTGTGGTAGTGCCAGGGCTTGGGTTGTCAAAGCCTGCACCAACCAGGCACGATAGACCGGGCGGCAAAGCTGTTGGCTCAACCAGTTTTGAATAGTTCGCCACTGTTCCCTTTCTTCAAGTACGCCGGACCGGATAGACGAAAAGTTAACGCCTTCCAGGTCGTTTGCCAGGGTGTTATAGGCAACGTTTAAACCACTGGCTGCACCACGCAACGCGGTTTTAATAAACGCCTGGTATGCGCTGGTTGGGTGCTGTGGGTCGAATGCTTTAAAATCCATACCAGCGGGCAATTGTTCTAAAACGCCCGGCTCCATATCCATCAATAAATTGCCGTCTTCGTCTTCGTCGCCAACGTACTGGTCGCCGTCGGGTGACGTATAAAAACCCATTTTGCTAGACGATATGCGCGCTGCGATTAGTTCGGCTTCTTCATATGCCCCAACCTGGTTTAATCTATTTATTGCGGTGTGCATCCAGGGCACCCCTCGGCTTTGTCCTGGGCGATCGGACATATACAGATGCAAAACGCTAGACGCCAGGACACGCTTATAATGTCGACCATTAAATTGGGTAATGTTATCGCCTGGGTGGCTGCTGTGTAGGTGATACGCGACGGCCGCGCCCCACTCGTTTAACTCCACACCCATCACAATGCGATTGCCATTTGTCAGATTTTTGTTAAGTGATTCGTCGAGTTGATCGGCTTCGATTACTTGGAGCGCAAAACCAAACGGATTGTCGAAACCGCGAACCATGATTATTAAAACTTCACCATCACGCGCAATGGATTTAATGGCCATATTCTGTACATCAATCCAGGATTGCCGACCGGTCACGGTGCAATTTTCGATGTTCGACCAGGCGTTAAATGCGGCCTCGATTGCAATATTATCCTGGCGGTCGAGTGTTCCATCATCACGCCTGGACCTGGCTTGCATTTTTATTCCATGGGTGCCAACAACATTGGCCGACGTCATGCTTAAAAACTTTCTGGCGTAATCGTTGTTCATGCAAAGGTCGCGCGATCGACTGCGTATCACTGGCAGAACGTTAAGTAATTCACCATTGGCTGAAAGGGTGCTGCCCTTAAAATCGCCGTTTAACCGATCAATTACCCCGGCCGAATACCTTCGCTTTTGTAGGTTTTTTTGTTTGCGCTTTTCGGGTGCTTCTTTTTTATTACTAAACCAGCCCATTAAACAAACCTCGTTTTGATTTTGCCTGAGTGGCCTAGCCCATTTTTAATTCGCTCACGCCGCACCTCGGCGTTATACATTGCCTGGTAATTATTTTTTAAACGCTGTAATTCTTCGACAGACGTGCGAGTTAAAGAACGGCCATTCAAGGAATAACTTTCCTGGTCTTTGGTAGCCCGTTTTTCAATCACCGCCATTATTGAATCCAAAACCTTTTTGTTGTGGCTTCTTGGGTCAGATGTTGCCAGGTCCCGGTTGGGGCTAACGTCAAACGTGCCAGAATCGATTGTGATACGTTGGCTGTCGCTTGCGCGAGTGATATAGGCTTGCCAATGATAGACGCCTGGGGGATAGGCGGCCGTTGTTGCGCTAGGAATTTCAACGATAAAGTCGGTTCCGCTGATCGATGCGGTAATGGTGATTTCTTCGCCGCCGTCGGCTTCGCGCCTGGCTGAATAGGTTAGAGCATAACCACTTGAATATGGCGCCAGGTCTAGGCGTTTCCACGACCATCGATCACCGGCGATAAATGCAAGTGGCTCTCGCTCCGGGTATTCGTTGCTATCAAACAGATTTGACATTTATTACCACCACAGAAAATATGTGATAGGTATAGGTGTGTTTTTTATTTGACGCAACTTTATAGTGCCGCGCCTTTCTCCTATTTTAACCTGGTGGCGTAATTGCCTTTTTTTGTTCTCCTGGTTGTCCGTTTCCTGGTTGGTTTTTCTGTCGACATAAGCGCGCTTTTTTCTGGCTCCGATGGTATCGCGGCATTGTGTTTTGTTGCACGCTTACTTGCCAGGGCGGCTAGTTTGACGTTTAAATTATCCAGGGCTGCATAAGCATACGCCAAGCAATCAAGCGCCTCGTTTCGTTCCCTGGTTTTGATGAACTCCATGATCGGAAAACCGCGTCGATATTTTGTAACCATTTTTTCGGCGGTTAATTGGAAAAAATATTCTTCGTCCAGGTCGACACCAAAATGAATATATCCCTCGCCGCTGGTTAATTTTAATCGGCTGTATATGGTTCGTTTGGCCGTATCTACACCAACGGTATACATTGGTGTTCTGGTCCTTCCCACGGGCTTGGGTTTAGTGGTCAATGGCCGTCCCATTCCAGCCTGGCCTTTGATCGCAAAAACGCGGCGACTGCTCCTGGGCTTTGTGAATTGATAAACATATTCAGTCAGATAACCCGAATCAATCGCTGCCCCTGCAATTCTATGGCCGTCGTAAGTTTGGATTAAAGCGTCGTCCAGTTCGCGCCAAACTTTTTGCTGTGTCGGGTCGCCGTAAATTACAACGTGGTCCAAAATCCAACACTCCTGGTCCAATCCCCAACCGACAATCGATACCTCGATGCGGTCCTTTTGAATGTCGGCCCCGGCGGTCAATAAAAGCACCTCCGGCGGGATAGCATCAATCGCGTAATTTTCTTTTCTATCCATTAATAAATGTTCGCTTAGACTTTCGCCGGCTTCCTCCCAGGTTTCGCCCAGGGAAGTATTAACCCACGTTTTCAATGTTTCCGGGTTCTTTTTGGCTTCGACAAAATCAACGGCAACATCAGCAAATGTTCGCCACGGTGAATACAATTCATTAAGGTGAAAACCCGCCACCGTACCCCCCGGATATTCAGCAATCCATTTTCCGTCGCGCAACATTTTTGGCTTGTGTTTATTTTCAATGACGCCGCCGCACGCCTTGCACACCATGACGGCTTCGGCGGGATTCCCATCAGGCCACTGGACGTTGGCCCAAAGTAGGCGCTGACGCTCGGCGCAATGAGGGCAAGGCACATGGTAATAACGGCGGTCTGAAATATTAAATTCTTGCTCAATTCGGCACGCTCCTTTTAATGTTGGTGTGCTAGTTAGTATTATTTTTCGATTGTGAAATGTCGTTGTTCGTTTTTTAATCAAGTTAACCGGGTCGCCCTCGGCGCCGGCGCTTTGCGGGTATCGGCTCACTTCGTCGCAGCACACAATTCGGATTGGACGCGACGCCAGGCCCGTGGGTGAATTGGCACCGGTCATGGTAATGTGGCCACCAGGGAAACTTTTGTGGAATAACGTGTTTGATGATGCCCGGCTTTTGTTATCTGCTATCAGTGACTTTAAAGCCGGCGTATCTCTCACCATTGGCGCCAGGCGGTCATGGCTCCAGGTCTTTGCCATATCAACGGTTGGCTGTAACACCATCATTGGCGCCGGGTCCTGGTCAATAAAATAGCCAACGATATTGTTAATCATTTCGGTTTTACCCACCTGGGCGCTCGACATAATGACTATGGTTTCAATTAATGGGTCGGCCACGGTGTCCATTATTTCGCGTTGGTATTCTGCGCGGCTTGTTCGCCAGCGCCCTGGTTCTGCACTTGATTCTGGCGATAGTCTCCGGTTTTCGTCGGCCCACTCGCTAACCGTTAGCTTCGGCGGCGACTTCCAAATCTGTTGCGATTGACTCAAGGCGTTTAGTATATTCGTTAGGTAATCCATCGTTGTTTAATTCATCCAATGATTCGTTTATTAGTTCAGTTAGTAACTGTTCAACTTCCAGGTAATTATCCACACCCAATACCTGGGCGGCGGCTTTGGGTGGAAGCGATAGCAACTTGGCCCTGGCGTTTCCAATGTGCCCCTGCCAGGTTTCAACAATTAATTCCATCGGCACCAGGTTTCCGCGCTGTTGCTCCAGTTCCAGGGTGGCTTTTTGCGCCTGGAGTTTGGTTAGCTTGGCGCGCTCTTGCCCCAGGTCGAGGGTTCCGCTGCTTTCCATATCCCTGGACCTCAACCAATCGCTGACCTCGCGCACGGAATACAGCACGTTTTGGCCGTCTTTAGTAGCCGGGCACCCACTACGTCGCCATTTGTCCACGGTAGTCAAATTAACGCTAAATGCCTCGCCAATTTGTGTTCGATTAAATCGCTTCATGTTATTGCCCTTATATGACCTATTAACTAATTAAATGTCGCGCTTCTGAAACACCCTTAATCACAAAGCCCAGGGAGTACCTTCACAATTTAACCTGGTGACACGATAGTCATACCAGAAATTTACCTGGTGGGACCGGGTAGCCCTACCACAAATTTAATTGATGGAACGATAGTCCCATCTATTATTTTTAAAATAAATCATCAATAATAATTGGCGTAAATTTTCCCAGGTATGCGTCCATGATATTAAAGGACATAAATTCCTTGGCCTCATAAAAACCCATACCACGCGCGACTAAGTTTTCTAAAACTTTTTGTGACGAATAGACAACCGTAGGATTATCATACAAATTTGCCACGCCAATGATCGCGTCGTCTAATCCGTCCATAAACAATAAGCCTGGATAATCTTTATATTCTTCAATGATCGCCTTTCGCATTATTTTAAAGTCTCCTGGTTATTCTCTACTGGCCAGGCAAACCATAACCCGCAATCAGTACAATATTTAATAAACTGCGACCTAATAAGCCCCAGGTGTTTACCCCCACATTGAGGGCATTGCTTTGTCGTATTCATCGGGCCGATAACATTGCGCGGTTGAATTGCTCATTAAATATTTTATTTGATCGCATTTTAATTACATTGCCGGCTATCTCATAAAATGGGAATTTAGCGGTATAACGTCGGCTGTTTCGATAATGAACGACCATTTTTATTTTAGGTGATTTGCGTCCCCCGTAACGCTCCCATAGTCCTGCGTTTTGTTCCCCAACAATTCCCCTGGGCACTCCCGAAAAAAACTTGGCTTTCTTGGCTAACGATTGGCTCACATAATTTCTTGTAATGTTGCCGTACCGGTTTAGTCTTGTATTAACAGTCGGGTGCGTTAAGGCTTTACCGTCGGGCAACGCTATACCGCCAAAAATCGCCAATCTCATATAATCCCGACTTTCTCCGACTCCACTATCAGGGATAAACATCAACGACTCTAAGGTGCGTTTGTTGGCTCTTTTATATTTAAAACCACTCTTTGTATAAGGGGTTGGTCTGTCCAGTTCCCTGGGCGCCATTTCCTTTTCTTTTTTCATAGCCTCAAAGGCTAGCTGGTTTAGTGTTTGCACTGTAGCAAACGGAATTTGTTTTCTTGCCAGTTTTCCCAGGCCCCTAGATACTGCGCCAATATTGTTAGTAATAGAAAAATCCATTATTTCTCCCCTTCCATAAATGTACGGGACCACTGCGACCCTTTGCGACCTTTGCGACCCGATTCGCTTGGTGTCATTTTTTTGGTGCTGGCAGCCTCCCTCAAACTCCAACCTCTACTAACTCGCATTCTTAACCGATTTTCTGGCTGCCCGGTTTTTGCTGCAATCTCACTAAGGGTCAAAAATTCGCCCTTATAATCAAACGTCGCCTTGTGCATGTTTCGCCCTTTTAATTTAATGCCCGATTAAATATTGGTTGGCTTTGCTCCAATTTTCCCCGTTATGAATAGATTAAAATTACGTTTGTCCCTGGGCAACTTATTACCGTTGCGATAGGCCGATGCGCGTAAATTAACAGCGACCAAGGTTCGATTTAGATGGGCCGCAATTTCTTGTGGTTTTTTCCTAGTATAATTTCGCATTAAATAATCGTGGTCTTCTTCACTCCAACGCTTGGCGCATGAACCCACTATATTTAAACGCCTGGCGCGATCGGCACACGCCTTGGCTGATCTGCATAACCTGGATGCAATTTCGTCGTGTGTTTTTACGTTATAACATTGCCTTAAAATCGCATCGTCTTTAGGGGACCAATACATTTAAATTAATTCTCTATAAATGGAATAAAACATTTCTGGCGAAACCGTCACCGTATACGCTTCAATCGTTCCCCAGGGCACCCCCTCCAAAAACACATGCCCTGGTAAAACCACTCTCCACCGGCGTCGGTCTTTGTACCAAAGCACCGGTATTTGTTTTGCAATGGCTGCCTGGGCCACGGCTTGCTGCCACCATCCACTAATCTGTCCAGGCCGTGCCTCGCTGTAATTTTTTATCTCCAGGGCGATTGGCCAGTGCTGGTCCTCACCATCCAATACCAGGTCATGGCCACCGCCCCTGGTTTGCTCTAAATTACGTTTTAATTTGATGCCCAGGTTTAGTGCAATTAATCCCGCAACTTCCCTTTCTGCGCTTGCGCCTTTTCTTTGACTGTTGACCAAACCGTTTTTTCCTTTTTTTATATGTCTATGGATATTTGGCAGCCTATAGCGCCATATATATCTATTGATATATAGTTAAACCGCACCCTTAAACCGCACACCTACGCCGCGTTTATCGCCCCATATATAGCGATTCTCATTTCTACGCCGCACTAAACCGCATTTGCTCCGAAGTTAAAGCGCGCCTAAACCGCATTCTACGCCGCACTTTTTTAGCCATAAATGGTGCATTTATTTTGTACCTTTTATGACAAAAGATGAGCCAGTAGAACTCCGGTTGCCTCGCTTTTTATGTTCAATCTGACCCTTTTTATCCATGCCATAAACAATGCTTTCGATCTTTTCGTGGGTTATGTCGTAACCGTCTTGGATAGCTAATTTCATTATTTGTTTGGCATAATAGTTGGCGCGTGGGTGCATCGAAATGTTAATACCACGCTCAAAACAATAAGTAATTTTTTCCCGTACCCATTCGCTGTCGTGTTCAAACCGTTTCGCCTGGACAAAAGTATCGATTTCCGCATTACCGTGCGGGTGAAACCCCATGCCGTTGTGTTTAAAATCAATTTCCATGCCCTTGGTGCCGTAGTTATTTTTCATCAAAACTAGGGTAATACACCCCTTTTCGGCGTTGTGATAAATAAACCACCGGCAGCGAACTGTGTTATGCCACGCGGTCGAGCCACCAGTGCCCGTACCGTTTGCCTGGCCCGACGCAGATGGGTGGGCCAACAAAGCCAGGGCTAGGCCAAATTCTAGTGAAAGGGCGGTTAAACAGCCTTGTATGTATCGACGCACTTGTTGTCTATCGATTTCATTACCGCCAAATGTATCGGCTGCTGTATCGACCGTTAACATGACCGGTTTAATATCACCAACTTGTTCTCGTAGGGCGTGCCAAATTTTGGTTTTTATACCATTCGGGTTTTTGCCGTCAAATTCCATTAACACGTTGTCTTGGGCTGGCCTGGCCATAAAATACATATTTTCCTGGGCGCGCAGGTCCAAGCCATATAATTGATTTATTCCTAATTGACGCCTGTGTATTTGGTCAATGTCGTCCTCGCAAAATAGACCCATTACTGGACCTTCAACCACGTTGGTATCCATAAATGGCCGACCTGCTGATACACACGTCATTAACTGCTGAATTAATTGGGTTTTTCCCACGCCACCATCACCATAAACGGCTGTGACCTGGTTTCTCGGCATCCATTCGTCCATTACCCATTGCATGGGTTTCGGCTCATGCCCATATAAACTGGACGCTCTTACAATTTGAATTTGTGCCGGTGGTTCGACGCCAATTATTTCGGGGTTTGTTACCAGGGCGTTAACCGGTCGCATGGTGGGTATTTGTGGCTCGATTGCAGCCCTGGTTCGCATACTGTCTATCGATCTTATGACGTTGCAGACGAACCCCATGGTGTTAATTGCTGGCGTACCCCTCATACCCTCGCTTTTGTCTTGAAACAACGAATTTTCGCCGTGCTTGTCTAGGTCGGCTTGGTAGACCTGGCAAATGATTTCCTCCAAAGGTTCGGCGCGCTGCAACATGGCTGCGACAATCTGTTTTAGGTAATCATTGCGTCCATTTACGGCGGTTTGCCAATCATTGGGATTTGTCACCCTGGGCGTCACCAGGTTAACGACATTATCAGTAGCAGCGGCCATAAATTGAGGGGATACGCTGGTCTGCATTTCGTCCATAATCGCATCGATGCACAAAAGGTCGCCGTCCTGGTAGGCGCTGAACGCCACATCTATCGTTTCGGTTTTGCACGCTGGCTGCCAATATGCCCGTGATAAATCTTTGCAAGTAGTATCAATATTTAGGTCTGCCGCCAGCATTCGATCAAAAACGTAGTTAAAAACCACCGGCCATTCTGTCCTGGTAACAGATCGGTCAAATGGTATCACCAGGCGCCAGCGTGGCCATTCCTGAGAATGACTAAAAGTTGAATGGAACGCATAGGTTAAACCCGACAATTCTGGTTCAACGTCCTGCGGTAACGTCGGCAAACCCGAACATTTGGCGTCCAGCCCAATACCCTGGCTGTTGTCATAGTCGACCACCATCATCGACATAGATTCGACGTTAGCATCCCCCCTTTTGGGTGGGTCCATTGGATAAATGGCACCGCTGTACATTAATCCCGCGTCTTTATTTGTCATTACCTGGTGGTCTATTAAATGATCTTTGACAAAATCAGGCCAGGGTCTATCAGCGTTAAAACCAGTGCTGTTTTTAACATTTGAAAACAACGTGTATCGCATCACAGTTTTACCCCAAAAATATCAGGGCGCATTTGGTGACGTGAAACTTTATCATCTGTTGCAGATTCGACAATCAGCACTCTATTATGCGGCACCTTTGACCATTGGCTTATTGCCTGGGTCGTGATCGTATGACCCTTTGATTTCATGGTTCTAGCCAGGGCGGCGGGTCCACCAGCAAAGTCGATCGCTTTTTTAGCATAAACCCGCATTTCTTTTAAATTGTGCATTTGTGTTTTACCCGTGCAATATCGATTTCTGTATTCGGTAATGGTAAGTTTGAGTTACCTTTCTGTCAACGTGGCATTGATAAATAAATTATTTAAAAAATAAAAAGCGGGTTTTTTTCAATTACTTAATGTGATTTTATGACCTTTCGATCATATTTTTGGTAAGCATTACTTTACAACTATAAATAAATAATGGTATTTTTATCGACCCAATTAGTTAAGTAGTTTTGATAATATGAACAAAAGAGCAATTAAAAATGTCTAAACCAAACGGTGGTATTTACCCACCAATTTTACATTTTAAAATAAAAGCTGCGAGGCGGCACGCCGGTATGACGCAACAACAATTGGCTGACGCGCTAGACTGTTCACGTCCTGCCGTTTCGCTTTGGGAATCGACCGACCCCGAAGTGAGAAACGAGCCAACCAGGACCCGACTGCGTAAATTGTCCGTCGTAACTGGTGCGCCACTTCATTGGTTAATGAATGATGCCGACTCTACATTGCCAGAAAATTTTGATCGGGTAATAAAGGATATAGAAGCGATTAACCATCGTTTAGGGGATTTAACGCCGGAACAATTAGCCGCTGTTAACAATATAATAAAATCATATTAAATAATAATTAAATGAAAATGCCGGTTGATAATGCCGGGCAACGCTGTTAAATTTGCATGGTAAGTTTTACTTACCTACAAAAACAGTACGATAAAAAGGCAAGTTTATAATGCGACATAAAATCACGACGTACGATGTAGCAAGTAAAATAAGACACAAAAAATTGGCGTGGATGCGCGAAGACTGGCCAACCTATATTGTGTTGACTGATAATTACTGGCATCGACTACCAACAAAACTCCATTGTGACCCAGAAGGGTTGCAAGCCCTAAATTTTGGGGTTGGCGTTAAGTCGCCTAGAAATCCACTTGCTTCAACAAACTGTTTCAATTCTATGGTAATGGACATACATAATAATTTAGATTGGAACAACAACAATGGATTTATTAAAGAATCATCATGCCCTGGCGCTCACGTTGCTGGCTGATTATGACACCGAAACGATTAACAATATAATCGACGAGGTGATAGCCCTGGATAAAATAATTAATAAACTAGAACTTACCATCGGGGAAGAATAGAAAATAAACAAGCCAAACGGAACCAGGAGAGAAGCTGGTTTTTTTTGGCTAACTAATGCTATTCAAACCTAACACTTTTCACGGTTTGTAATGCTATTCAAACCTAACATTTTAAAGGAAAAGTCATGCAAGCATTGCTTTTTTTCACCATTGTTATTGTTGGGCACCTATTAGTCTCATCCATTTAAAAAAGGAAAAAAAATGTCACAACCAACTGAAATAGACCAAGCCGCTTTCCAACTCCAGGAGGCCAAACAGCGCATGGAATTAGTGCGCCAAGACGTGTTAACGGCCGAACAAAAACTAATTGACCTGGCTGGCGTAAAAGACGAAGGAACCATAAGCCTAGCTGGCCTTTATTTTAAAATTAAAACGGTCGGAAAAATAACCCGATCGATTGATTTTGAAGCCCTGGAAAATTTGAAACAAAATATGCCAGAAGAAATTTTAAAAGAAGTATTTAAATACAAGGCTTCAATCGATGTTAAAGCCCTGCGTCATATTGAGTTAAACGAGCCAGATTATTACAACGAAATTAGCCGGGCTGTTATTGCCAAACCCGCAAAAGTCGCCGTGTCAGTGCAATTGATTGAGGCGGCATAATGGC
>CESJ01075484.1_pt1 | contig 25312 bp, 20 predicted proteins | sample 356311 | NCBI WGS metagenome assembly CESJ01 (sample SAMEA2621487, study PRJEB7988) | marine metagenome | biome: marine biome (ENVO:00000447); feature: surface water layer (ENVO:00002042); material: "saline water (ENVO:00002010), including plankton (ENVO:xxxxxxxx)" | depth 5 m
AAAAAAATGAGTCTGCGGTGCGTCGAACCGGTGAGCTGGATTTTTATATTAATAGGTCTCTCCGCCAATGCCTGATACGTTGTGTTAACTCTGTGCCACAGCCTTTGCGCACCTTTTTGGTGCGGCCGGCCTCAATCGGGTACTCCAAATCGGGTACACAGTCATGTTCTTACATTATAAGAGCTGATTGATTTGGGACTGGCATTGAAGTGCTGACCAACCTGTTAAATATTTGTTTACACTTGGGCATTATTCATGCCAACTCTATTTATGCCAACTCTGCATGTTGTTGTATACCGGCATTCTAAATAGGTGCTCGCACGCTCATACGCATTAATAATAGAAACTGCAATGTGTCGGTTTGGTGAAATATGACTTGGGTGGTTTTAACCGCAAACAAATTGTGACAAAGTCACCAGACTAAAAAAAAGTGACCGGGAGATAATTACAAATGAGCACTTCGTTAGCGGTAGACATCGGGTTGGGGCAATTGATTTTAAAGCGAGCCGAGCTGACCCCGGGTCACCGAGCGGTTACGTTTGAAGGGCATACTCGGACGTTCTTTGAAATGGCTGAGCGGGTTCGCAGGATTGCCTCTGTGCTCAAGCAAGGAGGCGTCTGTCGCGGCGATAGGGTCGGTTATATAGGGCTCAATCATCCAGTTTTCCTCGAACTCTTATACGCCTGTGGTTGTCTTGGGGCAATTTTTGTCCCTTTAAACTTCCGTTTGACCGGGCCCGAAGCGTGTTTTATCGCCAATGACGCGGGCATTCATACCCTGCTGGCCGACGATGCTCTGAGACCGCTTGTCGATCAAACGAGGAGTGACCTGTGCTGCCGACGTTACCTTTCAATCGAGAGCGCCGGCGAACAGTGGCAGTCGTTGGAGCCATTGTTGCAGGTGGCTATTCCGGTGGTGGGCAGTGAACGAGTGGCAGCCGATGATGTTGCGTTAATTATGTATACGTCTGGCACTACAGGGCTTCCCAAGGGAGCCATGTTGACCCATGGCAATATTTTTTGGAACAGTGTCAATACGGCGTTTGGCGAGGATAGCATGTCGGGGACGACCCTGACCTGTGCGCCATTATTTCATATAGGTGGTTTAAACGTGACCACGCTGCTGTCGCTAGCGAGGGGTATTGAAGTCATATTGCACCGTAGCTTTGATCCTGGTTTGGTCCTGGCGGACATACAACGATATAACGTATGCACTATGTTCGGTGCGCCGACGATGTATTTGATGATGGCGCAACACGAGAGATTTAACACCACAGATTTGAGTAGTATTGATACTGTTATCGTCGGTGGAGCGCCGGTCCCTGTGCCTTTGATCGAAATCTATGGTGAGCGCGGCGTGACCTTTTGCCAGGGTTATGGCCTGACCGAAACCGCACCTTTCGCCAGTATATTATCGGCAGATTTGGCAATCAGTAAGATTGGCTCTGCGGGTTGTCCGCCGCTGTTTACCGATGTGAGAATCGTCGATGCCAACAATCAACCGTTGCCACACGGCGAACGCGGAGAAGTCTGTATCAAGGGGCCCAACGTGATGAAGGGTTATTGGAATCGAGCAGAAGCAACCGCCGAAGCGATCGATCCGATGGGATGGTTCCACAGTGGCGACATTGGTTATTTTGACGACGACGGTTTCTTGTTTTTATGCGATCGACTCAAGGATATGATCATCACCGGTGGTGAGAATGTCTATCCCGCCGAGATTGAAAGCGTGCTCTATGCGCACAGCGCGATCATCGAGGTGGCGGTGATTGGCGTGCCCGATGAAAAGTGGGGTGAGGCGCTAGCCGCCGTTGTGGTATTAGCTCCCGAGAGCCATTTAGATCTGCAACAATTGCGCGATTTTGCAGAACAAAAATTGGCTCGCTATAAATTGCCGACCCAATTGCACGAAGTTAAAATGCTACCGCGAAATCCGGCGGGTAAGGTGCAAAAATTCATTATTAAAGAACAGCTTATGCAAGCCTAGAGCGGTTTTTTGGCGCGCTTATGAAAATAATCCTTGGACAAACCAGCGTTGGCTATTTTGTTCCCAAAATAACCAATAGCGTACCCCCTGTGGGTCGTGTGCTAGGTAATAGTCGCGCTGTTGTTCGCTGTGCCACCAATTATCGCACAGTCGCTCGGGACCACTGAGAAGGGTTAGGGGTTGGCGCCAAAAGGGCTGTCGGCGGTTTGCCGACAGCGCAATGGGGTGTTTCATCAACCATAGCGGTTGGTGTGACAGTGGTTGATGTGACAGTGATTGCGCGACAATTGGTGGCTTTGCGGGAGCCAACCCTGCGGTTGAATTGGCGTGCTCGGGTAAGTGTTCTGCGAGCATGTAAGGTCGGGTCAACGCATCGCTACCCAATTTGGCGGTCAATTGATCGAGTAGTTGGTTTTTATCGACCTGCTGTTTGTCACTGAAAAAATCTAAGTTGCCCTCAGGAGCGGCGATAAACTGATCGCTGTACAAGCCGATTGATTCTATGCTGGGCGCCAGTTGCAGACGTTCCAGTTGCAGGCGACTGAGGGTAAAAAAACTCATGTAGTTATTGTTGCCCGAGGAAAGTTGCACGCGCATCGACTGTGGCTCACCCATCAATGGCGAAAATAGCCAATCTATTTGCCGGCAGTGAGAATGATGCGCGCCAAGATAGTCGCAAAAACGTTGCAGTAAATCTTTCATCGGCGCATACAGGGCCTCTTTAGAATAGAGGCCATCTGCACGCTGTAAGGTGTCGCTAAAGTACTCGGCGGGGGTGTAAAGGGTGTGAGGCGTGGTCACAGCGCCGGTTAATTGATCGATTTGGGTAATTAATTGAGCGCCAAAACGGCGACTTAGGGAGCTGCGTGGCAGCGCCAATAAATCCCCCAAAGTAGGGAGATTTAATTCTTCAAAACTACGTTTTTGCGACTCCTTAATGGCCAGTTTTACTGCGGGAATAGCGTGCAGTTGTCTGGTCATCTGCTGACTATCTGGAATGTCGCTGTGAAAATCATCATCATAGGTCAAGCGCGCGGCTTGTAGGCTGGGGCCGATGCCACTGATCACCCGGTTACAACGTCTTTGTATCCGTGTCTGGAGTCGTTGCAGTAGGGTGACATAATCGCCATAGAGCTGTTCGCAGCGCGACAATTCTAGACCAATACCCTGTTGCTTATAAATCACAATGGTGGGGCTAAAGCTGTAACTAATCAGCGCCAATTGTTGTAAATAGTACGTTTCTTGAGATAGTTTCCGAGGCTCAACATGCAGTTGCGGGCACAGCGCCAATGCCGTGGAGAGCGACATGTGTACGTCGACCCCATAATGCTGTGCTGCCTTGTTGCAACAATAAATGCGTTGTAGTTGCCGAGATTGAATGACAATCGCGTAGGGCTCTTGCGTTATTTGCTCGGTGGACTGGTTAAACTGGGCATCCAGAGCGAGTTGAGGGAAACTCAAATAGAGCCAAATTTGGGCGGTTTTGGCCGGTTGCTGTTGCCGATGAGTTCTATATCTCGGTTTAGATATACTGGACATATCAGGTGTTTAGCGTCTGGTCGATATTTTCATACCGTCCGTAAATGCTAGTGCTTTGATCCTCTGGGTAGCAGATAGGTACGTTCAGTTGATTCAGAGGCGTGCGTTCGCTCTCGAGTAGCGAGGATTTTATTTGCACGCGTGAGTCCGCTATGGCGCCACTGAATTTATGCACCCTAATATCTAGTTGGTGTAGTGCATGGCTGTGTATTTCTAGGCGCAAAGGTGAGGGCGAGGCCGAGGATAGACTTTCGGGGCGATTGAATAAAAAGGCGCTCTGCTGGCTGTCGACGGCGGCCAATTGTAATTTTCGTAAATTGCTATAGCTGAGTTTGTAGTGATTCGGCCAGGCCAACAGTAGAGCGCCGTTACGAATACTCAATTCTGCAGCCCATAGCCAGTCACGCTGCCATTGACTACGTACGACAACTAAATTTTCAAGCGCGATATTAGCACTGACCCAGGAGGGTGCATGGGGTTGATAAGGGGGGTCTAGGAGAATGCAGAGCTCACCAGCCTGAGTATGCTTTTCTAGCGTGGGTAGCAATAAGCTCAATTCACCAATCCCTTGGTGATGACAGGCTAATTCAATCAACGCTGTTTTTGGCCAGCCACCGAGCAACAGTGCGTCTAGCTCAGTATGGCCGGTTGGGCGAACTCTACGCGATACCGCGCGATCATAACCACGCCATATGTCGCGACGCGATAGCAAGTTTGTGAGCGCTGTAGGAGATTGAATAACCGGTTTCATATACTGTTAATATATACAGTATTTAATAAAAAGTCATATCTATTTACGGTTCTTTTTAATTGGCATGAGCGACATTGAGGTGACAAAAAATAGGCTACATGGATCAAACGTTACGCAGATGCTAAACTGAGTTTGACCCGTTTAGCGCTGCGAAGATCGGTATGGCAAAAACACTCGTTGCGGAGCAACGTATCAATCCCACTTGGACCATCTACGCGGCGCCCTTGATCGCCATTTTACAGACGGCAGAACAAATGGGTATTCAGCAGGCGGCACTTCTCGACAATCTCTCGTTCAGGGCAGAAGACCTTAATGTTCCCGACCGACGATTTCCAGTAACGGATTATTTTAAACTCTACCAAGCCGTTTATGACATCAGTGGCGATGCCGATATTGGTTTGGCCGTGGGTCGGATTAGTTTCCTAAAAGGCATGAATTTACAGCTCTATATGGCAACGGTATCGAGGCAATTTAGGGATTATTTAAACTTAATTCCAAGTGTTATCAAACTACGCGGCGATATTGGCCAAGTCGGCGCCTATAGGAACGCTGACTTGATTGAACTACGCTGGGAACCTCTACTTTTAGATACCGCTAGAAAACGCTTCTACAGCGATGAAATATTGGCCGCCTCGGCAGCGATCATCAATTCTCTATGTGTCTTGCCGGTGCCGACTGTCAATGCGCAATTCACCTACCCAGAGCCGCTGGATACGAGGCAATTGGAGGCGATCTTTGGGTCTGATTTGGCGTTCGACCAGCCCTGTAGTAGTTTGACTTTTAATGCTGAGGCGCTCAATTATCCCCTATTGCAACAAGACTACTATCACCAGGGGTCCGACCTGAAACAGCCATTTCGCGACTTTTTTGGCAATGACGATCCAAGCGATCAGTTACTACTCAATTTAAAGCAATCGATACTGCAATATTTGCCCGAGGGCGAGGTAACTATCGATAAATTGGCGAGTAAATTACACGTCTCGCGACGCACGCTACAGCGCCGGCTATCGGATCGAGGGACGAGTTTTTTACATATTTTACAGGAGGTGCGCTCGCGCGTTGCGTTGCGTTATCTCTCCGACGATCGCTTGGGTATTACCGAGATCGCCTTTTTACTTGGCTATGCGGATCAAGGCTCGTTTTCCAGCGCATTTAAAAGTTGGCATGGCGTGTCACCGCGAGACTATCGCCGCGGTTGAGGTGTTTTGTTTGGCGTTTATTCCTAAAAATTGGCACCTATTCCCTTTACCCCATTGGGACTCAAATTTATTATTCGATGGCTATAGATAAAATCTTTGATTTTTTGTCACTTTGTTTTTTTGCCTCGAGGAGAATACCGATGTCGTTGGATTTTGATAGCGCGCGCTTACCCAACCCACATTTGACTGCAGAGCACGAGGAATGGCGAGCGCAGATAAGACGTTTCTTCGATCGCGAAGTGATCCCCTTTGCGGGCGATTGGGATGAGGCCGGCAGAATTCCCGACGAATTGTGGCCAAAGTCAGCGGCCATAGGTATTCTCGGCTTAGGTTATCCCGAACAGTATGGTGGCGTTGAGGAGGGAATTGATATTTGGTACAAAAATATCCTCAATGAAGAAATGGCTCGAATCGCCGTGGGTGGCGTCAGCGCCACCTTGATGGTTCACGGTATCGCACTGCCACCATTGATCAACTATGCCAGCGAGGCGATCAAGCAAGAAATTGTGCCACCGGTGTTGGCAGGTTCGAAACGGATCTCTCTGGCGATCACCGAACCTGCGGCTGGATCGGACGTTGCTCAATTGCAGACTACGGCGCGCCTGGATGGTGATCACTATGTGGTCAATGGTTCAAAAACCTACATCACTGGGGGTATGAATGCCAATTGGTACACCACCGCGGTGCGCACCGGAGGCGAGGGCTCTGGAGGTGTTTCGGCGCTATTAATTCCAGCCGATCTACCCGGTGTGTCGAGAACCGCGCTGAACCGCAAACAGGGTTGGTGGTGTTCGGATACTGCGACGATCTATTTTGACGACGTGCGGGTGCCAAAAGAGAACTTGGTGGGCGATGAAAATCGTGGATTCCGGGTAATTATGACTAACTTTAATGCTGAGCGATTGGCGATGTCTGCGGCGATGGAGGCCTATTCTCGGGTCTGTTTGGAAGACGCTGTGGCGTGGGCGAGCGAGCGTAAAACCTTTGGTAAGCGACTCGCGGACCACCAAGTTATCCGCCATAAAATAGCTGAAATGAAGCAGCGAATCAATGCGGCTAACGCCTATTTACAAGTAATTTGTGCCGAGGTCGATCAGGGGCGAGAGAGCGCCGGTGATATAGCGCTGCTAAAAGTTCAATGCAGCCAGACCATGGAGTATTGCGCGCGCGAGGCGATGCAAATATTAGGCGGCATTGGTTACATGCGCGGTAACCGCGTCGAACGGATTTATCGCGAAGTGCGGGTCAACGCAATTGGCGGCGGGTCAGAGGAAATTATGCGCGATCTAGCGGCGCGCCAATTTGCGTTGTAAACGCAACCTATTTAGCCTCGTGCTGGGCCAGTATTTACCGCCCGTTTGGTGGACGTCATAGTGAGTAGCCGTTAGTAAAGTTGCCGGCATGTATTCAGTTATTCAACCGGAGAGAGTTTATGTTATTTACCGAACAACACCGCGCCATTGCAGACACCACGTCGCAGTTTATCGAGAGGGAAATCAATCCGTACGCGGATGAATGGGAAGCGCAGGGAAGTTTTCCCGCTCACCAACTGTTTAAAAAAATGGGCGATTTGGGCCTTCTGGGTATTGCCAAGCCAGAGGCTTTTGGTGGTATGGGTTTGGATTATAGTTATCAGGTAGCTTTTGCCGAAGAGTTGGGGCGCATTCGCAGTGGCGGTGTCGGCATGGCGATCGGGGTGCAAACTGATATGGCGACACCGGCGCTGGCCAATCACGGCAGCGATGAATTGCGCCGCGATTTTTTGACGCCGACGATTACCGGCGACATGGTCTGCTCGATTGGGGTCAGTGAACCAGGCGCTGGGTCGGATGTGGCGTCGATCAAAACGTCGGCAAAAAAAGATGGCGACGACTATGTGATCAACGGCAGTAAAATGTGGATCACCAGCTCTACCCAGGCTGATTTTATCTGTCTTTTGGTCAATACTAGCGAGGGCAACTCGCACGCAAATAAATCCCTAGTGGTGGTGCCCACCGATTGCCCTGGTATTACGTTCTCCGACAAACTCAATAAACTGGGTATGCGTTCTTCGGACACCGCTCAGGTGTTTTTTGATAATGTTCGCGTACCCCAGCGATACCGTATCGGCGAGGAGGGGCAGGGCTTTCGCTATCAGATGGAGCAATTTCAAGAAGAGCGCATCTACGCGGCGGCCGGCAATTTAAAAATGTTTGAGTACGTGATCCAAGACACCATCGAGTACACGCGCCAGCGCCAAGCTTTTGGTCAGTCGATACTCGATAATCAGGTGGTACATTTTCGTCTTGCAGAGTTACAAACCGAGGTCGAATTACTTCGAGCACTGGTCTACGACGCGGTAGAGGGCTACATTAACGGGCAAGACGTGACGCTAAAAGCGTCGATGGCCAAGTTAAAAGCCGGACGGTTAAGCCGCGAGGTTACCGACAGCTGTCTGCAGTATTGGGGTGGTATGGGCTATATGTGGGACAATCCGGTGGCGCGCGCTTATCGTGATGGTCGGCTGTCGTCTATTGGTGGCGGTGCCGACGAGGTAATGTTGGGCATTATTGCTAAACGCATGGGGATCATGCCGAGCCGAAAATCCTTATGAGACCAACAACCACGCTCTTTTATACCCTCGATCTAGCGTCTGTACGGGAACCGACCACGTCGCCGATCAGCGCAGGTAGGCGATAAACTCGCGCCGATTATAGCCCCGACTGGTTGCGAGGAGCGCAGTCAGCCAACCGTGATATGCCTACTATTAGAGCCCAAGGTACTGATAGGTTGGACGCAGCGTTGGGCAGTGCCCGTTACAGAGATTGACGGTTTATTTTTATTTGTGGCTATTCATTGATATGCACGAATGCAACGTGCAATGTACGCCGGTCGTAGCTTTGGTACGTGACTGACCACGGCGGCGATCGTTACTCGAGCGCGACGCATAGGGCGCTGCATTAGTAAGCGGCTAACGAGAATTGAAGGCCTTTATGCGATATTAGCGGTCAAGGCCTTTTCGAGCAGGTAGCCGATTTAACTTAACATTGGGCCGAGCTTCATGGCAATGCCCATATCGCCTTGGATTTTTAGCTTTCCAGACATAAATGCTGCGGTACCATCCAGTTCTCCGCTAGCCATCGCCATAAAGTTTTCCATGCTGATACTCATGGTGCACTGAGCATCGGCATTGTCGTTGTTGATCAAATTGGGGGTTTGTGTGGCGTCTAGAAATAAAAATCCATCGTCGCCAAAATCAAACTTTAAGGTGGCGCCCAGACCGCAGTCCTCGCCAATTTTTTCCTGTAATCCTGCGGTTACTGTCTCTAGTGACATATTAAAAATCCTCATTATTTGGTGTTTTTATGTTTGACATATACGCCTCAAAAAGCATTGTAGAGCATTTGAGAAGGCCTACTGTAAAAATCTCATTACTCAAAATCAAGCGTTATTTAAGCGAAAAATACTAGCCTGTTTATATAGACTCACGGTGTCCTTTCGGCGACACTAAACGTCAATATTTTCAGGCTTTATGGGATCGCTAAGGCGGTCTCGATAAAGGGCTTTAAATGGCACCGCTGTATCAATAGTTGGCGCGCTCTACCAAGACTGGTGTGAATCCAGAGGTTAATTTCTGTGGCGAAAAAGTAGCCTATATAGCGTTTCTGTTTTGCCCTGGTGCCGCATTCGGATCCGGTTGTTGATTCAGCCCGCAAACCGGTGCGGGTGTAACACCAGGATGCAATGAAGCTCGAGAGTTAGCGACGCTAAAGACTCGCAATCTTGGACACTGCGCATGCTAAACGCCGTTAGTACGCACAATCTAAGCTCGTTTTTTGTGATGAACCGAATCGGGGAGATTGGCTCCACAGTCGGGTGTATCAAGCGCGTGACTCGCGATCAACAATGGCTGCGATTAAAGTATAGTTTTTGCACTGCGGCGGCTAATGCCTCATGCCCTCGGTTCTATTCACTCAGTAAAGATCGACTCGAAACGCAGGGCCAGTGATCCGTCGGCGCGAGCGTGCGGGTCGACGTTTTAGTGGCCATAGGCCGAGTGGCGTTGGATGCGGGCGCTGGTCATTCGATCGTAGCCACTTAATAAAAATAACAAGCTAGGAACCCGTTGTATGGAACAATTGAAACCAGCGCCCAGGGCTACCGCGATCATGGTCTTTTTACTGGTACTAAATATATTGAATATGGTCGATCGTAATCTGATCACCAGTTTTGGATCGGTCATTATCGCCGACCTCGAGCTGAGCGACTCACAATTTGGCTTGTTGACCGGGCTTATCTTTGCGTTTTTTTATTCTGTTATGGGTCTATTTATGGGCGCCTTAGCCGATCGGGTGAATCGGCCGCGCCTGATCGCTGCCGGTCTGGTCCTCTGGAGCGCGCTGACCGCGGTGTCGGGAACGGCAAAAAACTTCTTGGAAATTGGCCTCGCGCGGCTATTTATCGGCGTCGGTGAATCGGCGATGACGCCCTCGGCTATGTCGATGTTGTCGGATTTGTATCCGCGCACTATGCGTGGCACAGCGACTGGATTTTATTACCTTGGGGTGCCTCTTGGCGCGGGTGGCAGCTTTGTTGTCGCCGGTTTATTAGGTCCGGCCATCGGTTGGCGAAACTGTTTTTATCTGCTCGGTGGCTTGGGCCTAGTGCTGGCTCTATTACTGCTTGCAATGCGTGATCCAGATCGCGGCGCGATGGAGTTAACATTCAGCGCTACCGACCGAGATGAGCGACCTGACGAAGTGGAATTAACAAATAACTGGCGGCACATGATCGGGGAAGTGATGGCCGTGATCAAATCGGTTCCGGCACTCGCCTGGACAATGATCGGGGCGGTATTTTTACACCTGCCGTTGGGCGCGGGGCAGTTCGTAATCGTCTGGCTGGAGCGCGAGCGTGGCTTTGCTGTAGGCGAGATTACCGTAATTTATGGGCTTTTATATATTGTATTTGGCACCGCAGGTACCTTTTTGGGCGGAATCCTGAGCGACCTATATCAAAAGCGATACCGTGGTGGGAGGGTACGGTTTTTGGCGTTGTTGATGGTATTTATGATGCCGCTGATAGTGTCATTTCGCTTTGTATCACCCGATTCTCCATTATTTTTTATCGGCATGGCCTCTGCTATGTTTACGGTCAGTGCATTTTATGGGCCGGCATTTTCTACCGTTCAGGACCTCACTCCGGTGCGTTTGCGTGGGGTGATGACCGGATTGTTATTGGTCGCATGCAATCTTCTCGGGCTCGGACTTGGGGCCGTAATAACCGGTTATATCAGCGATATTTTGGCCGATATGGAAGTTTTCGAGCCACTAACTAAAGCGTTGTTGGTGATCGATCTGATCGGTATCGGTGCGCCGCTAAGTTTTATGCTGGCATCGGTTTATTTGTACAGAATGCAAATTCCAAAAATCGATTAGATCGAGGCATAAATCGATGATTGAATGGCGCGATCGCTGCTATTGCTGGCAGATAATCCGAAGAAATTGATGCCTCGATGATCTACTATTTAGAGTCGGGTTGATTGGCGATATTGAAATGTTAAAAGGAGCCTATGATGACACAGAAATCGATTCGAATTGCCGGTGCTAGCGGATTTTGGGGTGACGCTGCACGAGCCACGCCACAGTTACTCGCCGGCGGTAAGGTCGATTTTATCGTTTACGACTACCTTGCCGAAATCACCATGTCGATTATGGCCCGAGCGCGGGGGAAAAACCCTGAAGTAGGTTATGCGGTGGATTTTGTCAGTGCGGCGATGAAGCCAAATCTAGTTGAAATTGCGCGCCAGGGCGTGCGCGTTGTTTCGAATGCCGGTGGCGTTAATCCGCAGGCCTGCGCTGTTGCGCTGCGTGCAGTGATTGCCGATCTCGGGCTCGATTTAAAAGTTGCCTGCATTTTAGGGGATGACTTATTCGATCGGCGAGGGGAGTTTTCCGGCGGTGAGATTGTCGAAATGTTCAGTCGAGCCGAGTATCCCGCGGTCGAAAAAATCGCCAGTATCAATGCGTATCTCGGCGCATTTCCGATCGCCAGTGCGCTCGACGCAGGAGCCGATATTGTCGTGACCGGGCGCTGCGTTGACAGCGCGGTGACACTGGGCGCCTGTATCCACAGTTTTGGTTGGGGCCGGCAAGACTTTGACCAACTGGCCATGGGTTCGCTCGCTGGGCACATTTTGGAGTGCGGGCCACAGGCGACGGGCGGCAACTTTACCGATTGGCAAGAAGTTGAAAACCTCGATTGCATAGGCTATCCGATTGCCGATATTAGCGATCAGGGCAGCTTTGTGTGTTGCAAACCCGAAGGGTCTGGAGGTCTTGTCAGCGTAGGTACGGTGGCTGAGCAGATGGTCTATGAAATCGGTGACCCCCAAGCCTATATCCTGCCCGACGTAGTGTGTGATTTCTCCGCGGTAGAGCTTCGCCAAGTGGGTCGCGATCGCGTAGCGGTTAGCGGCGCCATTGGTCGACCTGCACCCGACAGCTATAAAATATGCGCTACCTATGCGGATGAGTATCGGGGTGGTACACAGCTGACGTTTTATGGCATCGACGCGGACAAAAAAGCCGAAAAATTGGCCGAGGCTGTTTTTAAGGCGGCACGCCGAACCTGTCAGTCGCTCGGTCTGCCAGATTACAGCGACACCAGCGTCGAACTAATCGGCGCCGAGAGTCAGTATGGAAGCAACGCAGCGCTGACTGAGGTCCGCGAGGTGTCGATGAAAATCGCGGCAAAACATGCCCATTCAGCGGGTATCGGGATCCTGTTAAAAGAGACGGTGGGCTTGGGACTGGCTACGCCACCTGGGTTGTCCGGTTTTCAGGGAGGCCGACCTAAACCGTCGCCGGTGGTTCGTTTGTTTTCTTTTTTACTGCCTAAACATCGTGTCACCGCCACATTGGAGATTGATGGTCACCGAATTAATTGTCCCGACAGCGAGGGTATTGTATTTGACCGCGATAATATTGATCGACCAGTGCCTCCAGCGGTTCCCAGCGATGGTGACCTGATTGCTGTGCCTTTGATTGCACTCGCTTGGGGTCGCAGTGGTGATAAAGGCGACATCGCCAATGTCGGCATTATTGCTCGCCAACCCGAGTATCTCCCCTATATTTATGCGGCGTTGAGCGAGTCGGTGGTGGGCGAGCGATTTGCCCATTTTTTACCACCGCAGGCGCATAGCGGAGCCTACGTGGAACGCTACTTGATGCCCGGAACCCATGCCATCAACTTTTTGTTACATCAAGTGCTTGGCGGTGGCGGTATGGCTAGCATTCGCAATGATGCTCAAGGTAAAGGTTTTGGGCAGTTGTTGTTGGATGCCAAGATACCCATTAGTCGTGAACTGGCAGCCAGCCTAAGTGGTTAATCGATGTTATCGATTAGGATAAAAAATACCGAGTTGGTGATTGTATTTAAGTTATCTAGCTCGTAAAAAATCATTTGCAACGTCAGAGATCGTGCAGGAGAGTGCAATGGCGGTATTTAATTCAAAAATCAACGTCGGTTCGGAGGCTTTTGCGCGCAATCGCGCAGAGATGCTCAAGTTGATTGATAAACTTGAAATGCTCAACGCGCGGGGCGGAATTATTTCTGAGAAACGCAAGCCCAGATTTGACGCTCGTGGACAGTTGACGCCGCGCGAGCGATTGGCGCGATTATTAGATCCGAGTATGCCGTTTTTGCAAATCGGTAATCTTGCCGGATATCTGCTGGATACTAAAAAACCCGATAAGTCGATCCCTGGATCGACGGTGATCGCAGGGATCGGTTTTATCGCTGGCACGCGGTGCATCATTGTGGTCGACGATAGTGGCATTATGGCGGGCTCGTTAACGACTGCGGGCGGCTACAAAATACGCCGCGCCGAACAGATCGCACTCGAGCAAAAATTGCCTTTTGTCCACCTGGTTGAAAGTGCCGGTGGCGATTTGACCAATTATACAGTGGAGGGTTTTAGCGTGGGTGGCGCGCTGTTTGGCAGTTTGGCCAAACTCAGCAAGGCGGGTATTCCGGTAATCTCCATTCTCCATGGGTCATCGACAGCCGGCGGAGCGTATATGCCGGGGTTGAGCGACTACGTTATCGGTATCAAAGAAAACGGCCGAGCTTTTTTGGCCGGTCCGCCGCTGTTAAAAGCGGCCACAGGCGAGATAGCCACCGAGGAAGAATTGGGAGGTGCACAGATGCATGCCACAACCTCGGGTCTGGTGGAGTACCTAGCGGAAAACGATGGCCACGGTATTCAAATAACCCGTGAAGTGGTGAAGCGCCTGCAGTGGAACGATAATTGTACGCTCCCCCAGCCGCGTAGCTTTGTCGAACCCTTGTACGAACCGGATCAGTTGGCTGGGATTATTCCATTGGATTATCGCACGCCCTACGATATGCGCGAGTTAGTGGCGAGGTTGGTTGACGGCTCTGATTTTCTCGATTTCAAACCCCGCTTTGGTGTATCCACAGTATGCCTGCAAGCGGAAATTTTTGGTCAGGCGTGCGGCGTTATCGGCAACAATGGCCCGATTGACCCTCAGGGTGCCAACAAAGTCACACAATTTTTACAGCTGTTGGATCAGGCAAATATTCCGGTGTTGTTCCTGCAAAATACCACTGGTTATATTGTCGGCACCAAGTCGGAACAGGCGGGTATGATTAAGCATGGTTCGAAGATGATCCAAGCGGTACAAAATATTGATGTGCCGCGGATCACCATGATGACCGGCGCGAGTTTTGGGGCCGGTAATTATGGCATGTGCGGGCGCGGTTTTGATCCAGATTTTTTGTACACGTTACCGAACGCAAAAATGGGTGTAATGGGCGGTGAGCAGGCGGCAAAGACCATGTCCATGGTCGCCCGGGGCAAGGCTGAGGCGCTCGGAGAAACCCCGGACGAAGCGGCTTTAGCGCAGACCGAAGCGATGCTTGCAGCGCACTTTGATGGTCAGTCGGATGCTTTCTATACGTCCGGTCATATGATGGACGACGGTATGATCGACCCACGGCAAATGCGCAATACTCTGGGTATGTTGCTGGAGACGGTTCGCGAGGCTCGCTATCGCTCCTTACGACCAAATAGCTTTGGCGTGGCGAGACTTTAATCCACGGCGTCATCATTCAGGAGACAACCATGACCGATCTTAAAGAAAGTGTATTGCCGCAGACTACGACGCTAATTTTGCAACGCCGTGGAAGCGTTTTATACGTCTGGTTAAATCGGCCGCAGACCAAGAATGCGCTGTCGGCCGAAATGACAGAAGAACTCTCGGCGACCTTTGGCGCGGTGCACGGTGATCGAAGCATTAGGACCATTGTATTGCGCGGTAAGGGTGGGGTATTTTGCGCCGGCGGTGATATCAAAGGCTTTAAATCCGATATGCAACAGGTGAATAGCGCCGTGGTGGCCAAGAGCAATCGATCGTTTGGCTATTTGATGACGCAACTCAATGAACAACCTCAGGTGGTGATTGCCTTGATCGAAGGTGCAGCAATTGGGGGCGGTTTGGGGTTAGCCTGCGTCGCCGATGTAACCTTGGTGACAGCCGACGCACGATTCCGCTTGAGCGAGACCAGTCTTGGTATTCCGCCGGCGCAGATTGCTCCTTTTGTCACCGAGCGCGTGGGTCTTACCCAAGCGCGACGCTTGATGTTGACCGGCGCACGATTTAAAGGCAAAGAAGCGGTTACCCTCGGCGTTGCCCACGCGGTGGCGAAAGACACCGCCGATCTGGAGGCTCAGTGCGCGGCCATTCTCGGGCAGATCAGGGCTTGCGCTCCCGGCGCCAATGCCACCACCAAGGCAATCCTGTTCGAGTCATTGCGTCAACCGCGCGCCGAGGCGTTAGATTTTGCAGCGGCGGGCTTTGCCGAGTGCATGCTTGGTGCTGAAGGGTTAGAGGGTGTCGCCGCATTCGTCGAAAAGCGCCAACCCAATTGGGCGGTGGAAGCAAGCCAGGAATCTAACAATGAATCGCTTTAACAGTATATTAATCGCCAATCGCGGGGAAATAGCCTGCCGGGTAATACGCACAGCTAATGAATTGGGCTACCGAACCATTGCAGTCTATTCCGACGCCGATGAGGAGGCCCCCCATGTAAAAATGGCGACCGATGCATTGCGTATTGGGCCGGGGCCAGTGTCTGAATCTTATCTTGTCCCAAAATTGATTCTTCAGGCCGCGGCCGATAGTGGTGCTGGAGCAATTCATCCGGGGTATGGTTTTCTTAGCGAAAATGCGGAATTTGCGAGGGCTTGCGAAGCCTCGGGAGTGGTTTTCATCGGGCCGACGGCAGACGCGATAGAGGTGATGGGCAACAAAGGAGAGTCTAAGCGTCGCATGATTGCCGCCGGTGTTCCCTGCGTACCAGGTTATCAGGGGCACGATCAGTGTGACGCGACGCTGCTGTCGGAGGGCGACAAAATTGATTTACCCTTGATGGTTAAAGCAGCCGCTGGCGGCGGTGGACGGGGTATGCGGTTGGTGCATAAGAGTGACGAACTGCCCAACGCGATTAAGTTGGCGCGCGCCGAGGCCGAGAGTGCTTTCGGCTCTGGCGAGTTGATTTTAGAGCAGGCGATTATTCAGGCACGACATGTAGAAATACAAATATTTGCCGATGGCCAGGGTCATACAGTGCACTTGGGCGAACGTGATTGCTCGGTGCAGCGGCGGCATCAAAAGGTCGTCGAAGAAGCTCCTTGTCCAATTATGACGCCAGAATTACGTGAGCGGATGGGCCAGTCGGCCATAGATGCAGCGTTAAGTGTCGGCTATCGGGGTGCAGGCACGGTCGAGTTTTTACTCGATGACGTGGGCACCTTTTATTTTTTAGAAATGAACACCCGGCTTCAAGTCGAGCACCCGGTGACGGAATTAATCACCGGGCTGGATTTGGTGGCGCTGCAGATCAGCGTGGCCCAAGGGGAACCGCTGGGTATTCAGCAGTCGGAGGTTGAACTCCGCGGACACGCGATTGAGGTGCGTCTTTACACTGAGGATCCGGCGGCAGACTTTTTGCCGGCAGCGGGCCCCGTGGATCTTTGGTTGCCGGCTTCAGGCCCCGGTATCCGCATCGACGCGGGTATTACCACTGGCCAACAGATTTCACCGTTTTACGATCCGATGGTAGCTAAAATCATTGGTTATGGCACAACCCGCGAGGCGGCGCGTCTAAGAGCCATCAAAGGGTTGCAACAAACGGTACTTTTTGGCCCGCCCAATAACCGGCAGTTTTTACTCGATTGCCTGCGTAGAGAGTGCTTTATAGAGGGTCGTGCAACCACAGGCTTTATCACTGAAGAATTTACCAGCAGTGATCTCAAATCGACGCCGCCGAGCTTTGCTCAATGCGCTATAGCAGCCGTCATCGACTTGTCTCTGACCTACCAAGAGCATTACCACAGCAGTACAACCGTGTCGTCAAGCTTAAAGGATTGGACCAACGCAGGTTCGCTGGTATCGCGAAAGCAATACCTCTTTGATTCGCAGGTTTACGACTTGTCGGTATCGCCACACACAGATGGTGGCGGCTATCGGGTCTATGACGGTGAGCAGTCAGTGCGGGTGGAGGTGCTCAGTATGGAGGCGCCAAGCGCCACGGTGTCGCTCGATGGCAGCTTAGCGCAGGTATCCTTTATGTCGATAGGGCGCGGACAATTACATTGTTCGGTGGATGGATACGGTGCATTTTATCGCGATATGATATTGCTCGAGGGTGTCAGCAAAGACGGCGTTGGCGATGGGCGAGTGGTAGCTCCAATGCACGGGTCGCTCCTCGAAGTCGCTGTAGCCGTCGGTGATAGCGTTTTCAAGGGGCAGTTGTTGGCAGTATTGGAGGCGATGAAAATGCACTATGAAATCGTTGCCGAGGTCGATGGTGAGGTGGTCGAAGTGAGCGCAGTTGCCGGTGATCAAGTCGCCGTGGACGCGGTATTGATCGAAATTAAAACAGTACACCAATAACCCTAGTATGCAGTTAGAATTTTTTTACATGAATTATATGCGCTGGCGATAAATTAGAGGAGTTTTGGAATGGTGTTGAAATTGTGGCATTGCACGGGGGCTCGTTCAGTCCGTCCATTGTGGACCATGGAAGAGATGGGCCTGGACTATCAACTGGAGGTGATGCAATTCCCTCCGCGCTTTATGCATACCGGTTATACCGAGATCAACCCTATTGGCACGGTGCCATTTTTTACAGACGAACATGTCGCAATGACCGAATCTGCCGGGATTAGTCAATATTTGGTCGATCGCTACGGCCCAACGGAATTGGCACTGACCGTTGACGAACCCGACTATGGTTTGTATCTCAACTGGTTGCATCGCAGTGATGCGACGCTGACGTTTCCGCAAACGCTGGTGCTTCGCTACAGCCAGCTTGAACCCGAGGAGCGTCGGCTTCCGCAGGTCGTTGAGGATTATTCGAAGTGGTTTTTTTCACGTTTGCGGTCGCTCGAAATCGCTTTGGACGAGCGAGAGTATCTCTGCGCCGATCGTTTCACCATCGCCGATGTCAGCGTTGGCTATGCACTGTATTTGGCCGAATCGCTGGGGCTAAGAGACGGTTTCAAGGCGCAGACCAATGCTTATTATGAGCGGATTAAGGTGCGTCCAGCCTTCATTAAGGCGACCTCGCTGTAGCGCTTAGCACGGACTTTATAAAACACTCGCCGAGAGCGATCTATGACGCGGGCTAGCGACGGCGAGGATCGGAGCATATCTGTAAGAGCAAGGTTTAAGATGTGCTTAAGAGATGGGCCTACAAGATTCATCGGTTATAAATTATAGCTGTTTCTGAATGCTGTCGATGTGTTTCTAGTCAAGTGCAATCCCCTGTATTTATGCTAATTAAAAGGTGCCGATCGAACCCTTGACTGTGTTCTTTACGCGGTTATTAACGCTTTAAACCAGATGGTGAGCGCGTGCGTATCGACTACCGCAGTTGGCAGCTAAGATGGAGTTTTGACTGCCGATTGTCGGAGTGGTGGCGGGTGCGATAATGGGGTCCGCGCCCGCGTCGCAGGGTTATCATTAGCCGCGTTGGACCGTCATGGGCTGTTCTGTTTAAAAGTCCCTAAATGTCTGTTTGCTTGAGGTACCTGCATTGATCGTGCGCGGGAATGGTGAGTTGGACAGGTTGTTAATGGACGTGCATTGGGCGATTAACTGCTGGATACCTGTTGATTATCCGATTAAAATGTCAACCAACAGGAATTATGGCATAAAAAGTGCTAATTGTTTTTTTGAGCTTGTCAGATTAAGAGAGGAAGATATCCTATGGACGTAATATTTAGTCAAGAAGACCTGGCTTTCCGTGATGAAGTGCGCGCGTTTTTCTCTGCCGAATTTGATGCCTCAATGGCCCAAGAGTGGCAAGGTGGTCGGGGTGTCGACTACAAAAGTGCGATAGTCAAATGGCAAAAAAAGCTGCATGCCAAGGGTTGGATAGCGCCTGGCTGGCCCACACAATACGGCGGAACGGGTTGGAGTGTAACGCAAAAATTTATTTTCGAGACCGAGCGCGGCGCAGCGGGCATACCCGACGTGGTGCCTTTTGGGCTAAAAATGGTGGCTCCGGTTATCTATACCTTTGGCAACGAACAGCAAAAAGCTAAATTCCTACCGCGCATACTGTCCAGTGAAGACTGGTGGTGTCAGGGCTATTCTGAACCGGGCGCTGGCTCCGATCTGGCGGCGCTCAATACCACTGCGGATTACGCCGGGGAGAATTATATTGTCAATGGCCGCAAGATTTGGACGACCCTTGCGCAGTATGCCGATTGGATCTTTTGTCTAGTTCGCACTAGTAAAGAGGTGCGCAGGCAACAGGGTATCAGCTTTTTGTTAATCGACATGAAAACGCAGGGAATTACGGTTAAACCGATAGTGACGATCGATGGAAAGCACAGCCTCAACGAGGTGTTGTTTGAGGATGTGGAAGTGCCGGTAGAAAATCTCATTGGCGAGCAGGACAAGGGTTGGACCTACGCCAAGGCATTGCTAGCTCACGAGCGAACCGGTATGGCCGATGTCGCCGATTCTAAGCGATCATTTGCCGCGCTCAAGGCGCGCGCTAGTGACGAAGTCAATGGCGGTGTCGCCATGATTGAGGACCCTGTGTTCCAAATGCGCCTGTCGGACATTGAGATGGAACTCATGGCTCTAGAGTACACTGAACTCAGGGTTTACGCCTCTATGGCTGCGGGTGGAATGCCGGGCCCCGAGTCCTCGTTACTGAAGATTAAGGGGACCGAAATCGTCCAGGCGATTCAGGAATTACAACTGCAATTGGCGGCTTATTACGGCAGTGCGCTGCCCGTTGCCTCGGAGCATGATGTGCTTGGGCACGAGTATGCTGCAGAGGCTCGCAGTAGTTATATGTATGGACGTGCCGCGACTATTTACGGCGGTTCAAACGAAGTCCAACGCAACGTAATCGCCAAGATGGTGCTGGGCGTATAGAGCCCTTAATGGCGGAGAGAACCCCATGAACTTTGAATATTCAGAAGAGCAAACCATGATCAAGGACAGCGTCGAGCGCTTTGTTCGCGAAGAATATGGTTTTGATGTCAGGCGCCAGATCATAGAGTCGGATGACGGATACAGTCGCGAATACTGGGCCAAGTTTGCCGAACTGGGCTGGTTATCCATTCCTTTTTCCGAGCAGTATGGCGGCTATGGTGGTAGCGTCGACGATGTCGCGGCGATCATGGAGGCGTTCGGTAAGGGCAATGTTGTCGAACCCTTTGTGCCGACCGTTTTGATGTTTGGTGGACTGCTCGCGCACAGCGGTAATGAAGCGTTAATGAGCGCGTACATTCCACGAATTATCGCTGGGGAGTGCCTCGGTGCGTTCGCTTATTTGGAGCGCCAATCGCGTTTTGAAATGACCGATATTGCGACCACGGCGCGGGATGATAAAGATATGTTAATCATTAACGGCGAGAAGACCGTTGTGCTCAATGGGACCAGCGCCGATGCCCTGGTGGTTGCCGTGCGTACCAGTGGCGAACAGTTTGACCGACGCGGCATCAGTCTGGTTCTGGTCGATGCCGATACGCCGGGGGTAGAGGTAACAGGATATGCCATGATGGATGGTCAGAGGGCGGCGAACATTAAGTTTGTGGATGTTGCCGTTGCTAAGGACTGTCTACTTGGAGCCCTCGACGAAGGGATGGATATTGTCGACAAGATGGTTCCCGAGGCGCTTTTGGCGTTTTGCGCTCAGGCACAGGGGATTATGGAGACCCTCAACGAAACGACCGTCAATTATACCAAGACGCGCAATCAGTTCGGTGTGCCGATTAGTTCATTTCAGGTGTTGCAGCACCGTATGGTGGATAACTTCATGGCGGCAGAGCAGGCGCGTTCAATGCTGTATCGAGGTCTGTGTGCCTACGGCAGCGGTAGCGTAGAAACCGAGTGCGAGCGAAGTCGATCGTTGCATGCGCTCAAGGCGATAGTGGCTAAATCCTCTAAATTGATAGGTGAAGAGGCGATTCAGATACATGGCGGTATGGGCATGACCGATGAATTGGACGTCGGACATTTCGTCAAGCGACTGATGACCATCAACACCATGTTTGGCGATGGCGATTACCACCAAAAAGCGTTCAATCGATTGAGTTATCAATCGGCTAGCTAGCTCGATCCGATGTTGAACGGATGGTTGATCGGTGTTGCTTTTGCTATAGCTGCAGGGTTTTTGTTAGCTCGGCCAATGGCCGTTCACAGACGCAGTACGCAGGTCGAGCACGACCGCCCCAATGGCCAGATATATCACCTAGATCCGGCCTGCGCAGTGGCTCTGCGTTCAATTTTGGCTCGAACGCGCAGCTCCGTAAAGACACTAGACAGGGTACCGTTGCGTCAGCGCCTTCAAGCGATGAGATCATTCCTAGACACGCTGTTCTCGGATATACCGATCGCCAGCAGTTGTGCGACTGTGGACGCGGCTGGGGTATCAGCCGAATGGGTGGTTGCGAAAGGGACTAATCCCGACTGGCGTATGCTGTACATCCATGGTGGCGCATTTTGCTCTGGCAGTCCGCTCAGCCATCGTACGTTGACCAATCGTTTATCTGAAGTAACTGGATGTACGGTGTTGGCCATCGACTATAGACTGTTTCCAGAACACCGATTAATGGCTGCAATACTGGACTGCCGCACTGCGTATGATTGGTTGCTAGCACATTCTTGTGAGGGTCGTTCGGCACCTGCGCAGCGACTGTATATTGCCGGCGATTCGGCCGGCGGCAATTTAACCTTGTCTTTATTGCAGTGGTTACGCGATTCCGGTCGTCGGCTTCCCGACGCCGCTGTTGCCCTTTCGCCGATTACCGACGCTGCTTTACTCAGTGCCAGCATCCATTACAATTACAAATCGGACCCTGTGCTGCGTCCGTTATTTAGCTTGCTCAAACCGATACCCTGGCCGTTTTACTGGTTTATAACCTTGTTAGCGACGCGAATGTCGACCAGTAACCCGCTACTATCGCCTCTTCTGGGTCGCCTTGATGGGTTGCCGCCGACCCTTGTACAGGTCAGCGATTCCGAGATGCTATTGGACGATGCGCGACGTTACGTCAACAAGGCGACTGCGGCAGGTTTTCCGGCATCGCTGCAGTGCTGGGAGGGCATGCCGCATGTCTGGCAAATCTTTCATCCAACGCTTCCGAGCGCCACCCGTGCGCTGGACGAGATTGGCCGTTTCTGCGCTCAGTACCCTAGCTTACCGCGAGGCGCGCCGGATTAGGCGCCTCTGAGGCCAGACAGTCGCTGAGCGATGATGTCATCCGCTTCGCTCATGATTCGGTCGATTAGAACCTTGACGCTCGGAGCGTCGTCGATCAGGCCTGCGACCATGCCGCACGACCAAGCACCAGCGTCCATGTCACCGTCGAGCATAATTTTCGGGTAAACGCCTGCGACTTCATCGATGATATCCTTAAACTCGAGCTCGTCGCCGAGCGCCTTTTCCTTTTCTAGAAGTCGCGTTACCGCGGCATTATTTAGCACGCGCTCGGTATTACGCAGCGGACGCATGACCAAGCGGGTATCCAACTCGGACGCTGCAATAATCGCTTGTTTAACTTTTTCATGCACCGGGGCTTCTTCGGTGGCGATAAAGCGGGTACCCATGTTGATACCTTCAGCACCGAGTGCCAAGGCTGCGACCAGACTTCGAGCATCGGCCATACCGCCCGACGCGACAAAGGGAATGGTTAATTCATCGGCAGCTCTAGGCAGCAGGATAAAGTTCGGGATATCGTCTTCGCCGGGATGGCCTCCGCACTCAAAACCGTCGACCGACACCGCGTCGCAACCAATTTTTTGTGCTTTTAACGCGTGACGCACAGCCGTGCACTTATGAATGACCTTGATCCCAGCATCTTTAAGCTTCGGCAGCCACTGCTGGGGATTGTTGCCGGCGGTCTCAACAACTTTTACGCCGCCATCGATCACCGCTTGAAACATGGCCGGATAATCCGGCGGGGTTAGGGTCGGCAGAAAGGTCATGTTGACGCCAAAGGGTTTATCAGTCATCTGCTTACAGCGTCTGATCTCATCGGCAAGTTTTTCGGGGGTTCCCTGAGTGAGACCTGTAATGATCCCAAGGCCACCGGCGTTGGACACTGCTGCGGCCAGTTCGGCGTAGCCAACGAAGTGCATGCCGCCTTGAATGATGGGGTGCTGTATCGCGAATAGTTCGGTAATTCTGGTTTTCATTATGGCTATCTCAATGGCTGATTAGATCGTATATTAGTATAACGTAGGGGAGATGAAAGATTGATAACACATTATTAGCAGGCATCAGGTTTTTTTAATCAATCGATTAACTCGGCGTTAAATAGAGCTGATTTCGTTTTAAGCGTGTAGGCGTTTAGCCGCTACTGTCGGTGATCTTTTGACGCTCCCATGGCATCCATATTAGTGCCTTTGAGCGTATTGTTTATTGTGGCGGTTTGTACCTGTGCCGATACCCAATTGCTCGGCAAGACCGTATACTGAGGCACACCGGGCGCATCTACGATAACATCACTTTTAAGAGGGTCAACACCAGTATGTCGAATCACAAAGCGTTGGAAAAATTTGGTCGGTCGGGTAATCCGGCGTTGAGCGATGCAACCTTTAGTGATGCTGCGCTGAATGCCGGCCCAAACGCCAGAGATATGCCGACTATGTCTTTGGAGGGTACGGTCAACAAAACTGGCATCTTGTTATTCTTGGTGGTGCTAGCGGCGTCCTGGACGTGGAACTTGTTTTTTCAAAACAATGATCCTGCGGCGGTAATGCCGCTGATGGTAGCCGGTGGAATCGGCGGCTTTATTTTTGCATTGGTGACAATTTTTAAAAAGCACTGGTCGGGGATTACAGCGCCGATCTATGCGCTGTTGCAAGGGCTGTTTTTGGGCGGTATATCGGCCATTTATGAGGCCCAATTTCAAGGTATTGTGATTCAGGCTATCGGGCTCACCTTGGGTACGCTGTCGTCGCTACTGTTTCTTTATAAGACCGGTATCATCAAACCGACTGAGAACTTTCGGTTGATGATCGTGTCGGCGACCATGGGGATTGGATTACTTTATTTAGTCAGTATGGTGATGAATATGTTTGGATCAAGCATTGGCTTTATCCATTCAAATGGACTTTTCGGCATCGGCTTTAGTCTCTTTGTGGTGGCCATTGCGGCGCTCAACCTAGTGCTCGACTTCGATTTTATTGAGCAGGGTGCAGAACAGGGCGCGCCTCAGTATATGGAATGGTTTGGCGCGTTTTCACTCATGGTTACGCTGATTTGGTTATACCTAGAAATGCTTCGTCTGCTGGCTAAATTGAGAAGTCGTTAGTGGATCTGAACACGCTGGCATTTGGCGGTCTGGCCATCATATCACTGGCTGCCTTCCTTTTTTTGGGACGCTTTAAAGCTTCTAAAAGCCAGACCGAGCGGGATGATCGTATCGATTGGAGTACGCGGCAGTTTTCGTTGTGGAAAATTGCGTTGTACAGTCTCGGTGCCGTGCTTGGCCTAGTGCTTTTGACGCGGTTAATCTAATCGTTTTGATCTACACTCAGCGTCCACGCAAATTTACTTCGATGGGTTATTAAACTATGGATAATATTCCGGTACTAATCAGCGGCATGATTGTCGGTACGATTATTTTTCAAACTGCGATTGTCGCGCCGAGCGTTTTTACATCGCTGTCTGGCCCCGATGCTTCAACGTTCTTACGCAAGGTATTCCCTCGCTTTTTTGTCCTGCTGGCGGTACTTGGTGGTGCCGCTAATGCCGCGGCAATTATTGCCGGACAGTCCGCCTTGATTGCGATTTCAGGTGCCACCGTGGCCTTGGCAGCTATTGCCTACGGGCTGATTCCGGCGACCAATAATAGTCGCGATGAGGGCCGTGAAAAGACTTTTAAGCGACTCCATCTAGCCAGCGTTATGCTCACCCTAGGCATACTCGCGGCGAATCTAGCCAGCGTTGCGGTATAACGCGATGCCCGCCATTTTACAGCAGAGCTGAGGTTAGTGTCTGACGCTTTAATTTTGCCTGTTTGGCTGGGTATAAATTTTAGCTAATCGCAGCAGTCGGGGTTACGAGTACTGTGGGATTTTTAGGTGGAGCTTTGGGTTGCCAGGGGCAGGTCATTAATTGGCAAAAAAAGGTATCAGTTGGCGTGATACAGACCGATGCCTCAGGTGAGCTGACTTTTTTAAGCCACGGTCTTTTATGTAACCGTCTTTTAAATAACTGGCTGTTAAATAACAGGCATCTAAGCGACTATCGTTTATGCTTAAATCGAGTGTCTTTCGTGGTTAAAGCGATTTTAAA
>CESJ01002993.1_pt1 | contig 25289 bp, 27 predicted proteins | sample 356311 | NCBI WGS metagenome assembly CESJ01 (sample SAMEA2621487, study PRJEB7988) | marine metagenome | biome: marine biome (ENVO:00000447); feature: surface water layer (ENVO:00002042); material: "saline water (ENVO:00002010), including plankton (ENVO:xxxxxxxx)" | depth 5 m
AGTCGTCCCAAGTTTCAGCACCTTCTCAGCGCTGGCACCCTCAACGCTACATAAAAGGGCCACAGCGGCTGCCACCGCTTTCCACATATAATTATTTTTCATTTCTCGCTCCTTTTCAGCACAGCTCCGAGTTGGCTTTTTGAAAACGCGCAACACTACAAATCTGCTACTTGTTCATAGATGACACAGAGCGACATATGAGGAAGGTACAGATCAGTCTAATAGTAAGGACAGAATTGTATGTACTGCAGATTTTTTACGTCAGAAAATACGCGCTAAAGGCCCGATTGTGGCAAATCATGCTGAATTTACGGTTTCAAACGACAAGATTCGGCTACCTCCAAGGTGACACTTGTACGTAAAACCAAGATCTGTCCCTATAAATTACCAATTTTGCTCCTTACGCCAATGATTATTAATTAGATAGTTCACCTGTGGTGGCGGTCTTGATGTTTAGATACAAGCCGGTCGTTACAGAAACGCGCCAAACAAAACCAAGAAGAACAACTACAAGTTTAGAAAGACCAGAATGACGCCGATAGAGCCTTTTCATTTAGATGTCCCCGATGAGACGATTGCACGTATCAAATCCCGCGTTGCGGAATATCCCTGGCATGAAATGCCCGATGATGGGGGATGGGATTACGGCGTCAATCTCGATTATCTTAAAGAGTTTTGCGCCTATTGGGTAAAAGACTATGATTGGCAAAAACACCAGCGTGCTATTAACCATTTTTCCCACTTCAAGGCCCCAGTCGATGGTATTGATCTGCACTTTATCCATGAAAAAGGCAGTGGTGATAACGCAACGCCTTTAATCATCAGCCATGGATGGCCCGGCACGATCGTCGAATTTCTGGATTTTATCGATCTTCTCGCTCACCCCGAAAAATACGGGGGTGATATCGATGACGCCTTTGATGTCGTGGCCCCCTCGCTGCCGGGATTTGGGTTTTCGGGACGTCCACCAAGGCCCTACGGTCCACGCCAAATGGCCAGTGTGTTCAACACGTTGATGACCGAATCGCTGGGCTATGACCGCTATGTGGCACAGGGGGGCGATTGGGGGGGCGCCATTTCCAGTTGGCTGGGATACGAACATGCCCCCGCCTGCCAGGCTATCCATATCAATATTTTGACAATGCGCCACAAAGACGGACCACAAACACCAGAGGAACACCATTGGGCGGATCAGTTCGAACATGACCAAATCATGGAAAACGGCTATCGCACACAACAGGCCACAAAGCCACAAACCCTCAGCTATGCAATGATGGACAGCCCGGTTGGCGTTGCCGCATGGATATTGGAAAAAATGAATTCATGGTCCGACACCGTCGGCCACGACGTCGAGAGTGTCTATACCAAAGATCAATTGCTGACCAACATCATGGTGTATATCGTCACCCGGACGTTCAACACCGCATCCTGGATTTATTATGGCCGCCGCGAAGAGGGCGGGCGCCTGCTGTCGCCAGAAGGCAAACGCGTAGAGGTGCCAACAGGCTGTGCCCTATTCCCAGCAGAATTGCTGGCATGGCCACCGCGCAGCTATGCCGAACGCATCTATAACGTCACGCAATGGACCGAAATGCCTCGCGGTGGGCATTTTGCAGCCATGGAACAGCCCGATCTATTAATTCAGGATATTCGCAAATTCGTGCGCTCGATCAAATAAGCGCCCCACCCCAGATTAAAGGAAACAGACATGTCAGAGACCAGAGCCTATTTTCACAACATTCGCGATACCCTCACACCAAACACGCAGGCGTTTATCGACGGCCAGTATTGTGATGCCGCCGACGGTGCGAAACTTGAAAACCTGAACCCTGCCACCGGTGAGGTGATCGGCACCTTCAGCCATTGTGGCGCGGCCGATGTCGATCGCGCCGTGGCAGCAGCCCGTCGGGTTTTCAATCAGGGAACCTGGTCACGTGCTGCTCCAGAGTACCGAAAAGAAATTCTGCTGAAACTTGCCGATCTAGTCGACAAAAATAAAAATGAACTCGCGGTCTTGGAAAGCCTCGATGCCGGTAAAACCATCACCGACTGTTTGCATGAAGTCGGTACCGAGGCCCCTGCATTTTTCCGCTGGTATGCCGAACTGGCCGATAAAACCTTTGGCAAGATCGCACCCACGGGCGACGATGCGCTGGCGCTGATCGTAAAAGAGCCCGCCGGTGTGGCTGGCGCCATCCTGCCATGGAATTTTCCATTTCTGATGGCGGTATGGAAAATCGCCCCCGCGCTGGCAGCGGGTTGTTCTATTGTTGTCAAACCGGCCGAACAAACCCCGCTCAGCACGTTAAAACTGGGTGAGCTGGCCGTTGAAGCCGGCATCCCCGCCGGTGTTCTTAATATCATTCCCGGCCTTGGCGAAACAGCCGGTCAAGCGATTGGCCTGCACAATGACGTTGATACCGTCTCGTTTACCGGTTCAACCGAGGTCGGCCGTCTGTTCATGCGATATTCCGGTGACAGCAATCTCAAAAGCGTTGGTTTAGAGATGGGTGGTAAGAGCCCGTTTATTGTTTTGGATGACGCCATGATCAACGATGATCTGATCGAGCATGCGGCAATGGCGGCGTTCTGGAACGGTGGCCAAAACTGTTCGGCCAACATGCGCCAGATCATAGCTGCGCCTCTGGTTGATGAGTTTATGGATAAAATGCTCAAGCGCGTCGAGGCTTTCAAACTGGGCGACCCGCTTGATCCCGATACCACGATCGGCTCGATGATTACGGCCGAACATAAAGACCGGGTCATGGGGTATATTGCGTCAGGCAAAACCGAAGGCGCCAACCTTGTTGTGGGTGGTGACGTGGACGGGCCCGGACATTTTGTTGCGCCAACCGTTTTTGACGGCGTCACCAATGATATGACCATCGCAAAAGATGAAATTTTTGGGCCTGTTCTTGGTGTTATGGCGGTGAAATCTGCCGAAGAGGCATTGGAAATCGCAACCGATACTGATTATGGCCTGCATGCAACTGTGTTCACCCGTGACATTGATCGGGCCATTTCCATGGCGCGCAAACTGCCCTGCGGGACTGTATCAGTAAACGGATTTTCCGAAGGCGATATCAAAACACCGTTTGGGGGCTATAAGCAATCAGGCTCGTTGGCCCGCGATAATGGTACAGAAGCCCTAGAGCAATATCTGCAGACCAAAACCATCTGGATTGCGACGCAAAGTTAGGGGCGAATGGCGGCACCGCGCGTGACATACTCCGCTTTTGCACCAAACAAACCATCAGACTTCAGGGGCTGCCATCGCTGCAGCCCCTGAGGCTCAGATTGCCCCTTGTAAGAAGTCCACAGACACACAGGGGCCTACGTTTGAGGTCTTGATTTGGGATCTATACCTTGGGGCCTGAGGACCCGCATGACTGCAAGGCCGCTTTCAAGAGCCTCATCTCCCTTGCCAATAAATTTTCCAGCATGTTAGGCTTGCAGATGAAAGCCTGCCGAAAAAACCCGCCTGCCACACAGCCCGACTGCCACACTTGGGATTCATCAGCCAAGACCTGTGACTGATCAAAAGGATTGCCAAATGGATGCTTCCACTCTGTTGCCAACGTCACAGGACACGGGTCCGTCACCAATTGGTAAAAAGGATTTGGTGCGGCGGGCAATCTGTTCAAGAATTATAACCGGTATCTACCGAAAAGGTGATAATGTCCCATCCTGCCGCGACATTGCAGGACAATTGCTTGTATCTAAAAATAGCGCCTATGAGGCGTATTACGATCTGGTTGGTCTCGGAATTCTTGAGGCGCGCAACCGCTCTGGCTTTACCGTTGCGATGGATATACCCGGGGTCAAAAACCAGCTTCCACCAGACAATACCGTGCAAGACCCACCCAGGAAAACCACCAAACCACGCCAATTAAATTGCCGTTTGCCAGCCGCAAATATGCGCGCAAACCAGCCCCAAAACTGGACGCAATACCAGTTTCCCTTTGTTTATAACCAAATCGATACCGAACTGTTTCCCATTGAAGCTTGGCGCGAATGCTCGCGACTGGCATTGGGGCGAAAAGCCCTGCCAATATGGACCAGCGAAGCCGTTGATGTCGATTGCCCAGACCTGATTTTTCAGCTGCGCCAAAGGCTGCTGCATTATCGCGGGATCAATGTGGCAGAGGATGAAATATTGGTCACCGTCGGGGCCCAACATGCGCTGTCGATCATCGGCACCCTGTTCGCAGACGACCCCCGCCCCATCGCCTTTGAAAACCCGGGCTATCAAGAAGCCCGCCATATGTTTCATCTGTACAATAATCAAATCGCCCCCGTGCCTGTCGATATCGGCGGCTTTGACGTAGACCGTTTGCCAGCAGAGTTTAAATTGGCCTATGTCACCCCAGGATGCCAATTCCCGACCATGGTGGTGATGCCCGACGACAGGCGAGTGCTATTGATCGAAAAAGCACGAGCCGCCAATGCTTTGGTCATCGAAGATGACTATGAAATCGGGCTTGTTGGTCATGTAAAACTCAAGCCGGCGCTAAAGTCTCTCGACGAGGACGGCACCGTGATTTACGTAGGCAGTCTGTCAAAAACCTTGTCACCAAGCATTCGTATGGGGTTTATTGTTGCGCATCGCGACATCATCAAATCCGCAAAGGTTGTCCGAAGTCTCACCGTCCGGCATCCACCAAGTATTGTTCAGGAAACCACCGCGATGTTTCTTGCCCACGGGTATCACGACGCACATATCAAGAACCTCCGGGAAATATACTCTCAGCGCTGGCATATTATGCGCGAGGGCATAAAAAAACACCTCCCGATGTTTTCACCCGGTGACGCGACTGGCGGCACCTCGTTTTGGCTGACAGGGCCCAAAAATTTCAACGCTGAGATTTTTGCAAAAAAGCTCCAAAAGCGCGGTGTCTTAATCGAACCTGGTCACATTTTCTATGATGGTGGCGTGACAAAAAATTCCTTCAGAATCGGGTTTCCGTCAGTGGCTGGCAACAAAATTAATACTGGCCTTCATCACATCAGTGACGCGGCTAAATCTTACCTTGAACACCTTTAATCAACACCCTTGCACTCTGCAATATTTGGCGCTTGGTTTAAAATAATGCCAAAGGTTGAGCGCAATGTCCCACCAAAAACGCGATACTTACAGCACTTCGACATTGCCACAAATACTGATGGATTGACCCGAGATATTCATGCCAGATGACGAGCATAGAAACACTGCCTGATTTGCCACATCCTGCGCAGTCACCATCCGCCGCAGCGATACTTTATTGATGTATTCCTGTTCCATATCATCGTAAGCGACCCCCAGTGCCTGAGCGCGATCAGAGATAACCTTTTCAATGCGGGGACCCTCAACAATGCCGGGCAGCAATGCATTAACGCGGATGCCGCTTGGCCCAAGCTCAATAGCAAGGCTTTTTGACAAGCCGATGATGGCCCATTTAGTTGCAGCATAAGGCGTCCGGTACGCGTATCCCAAGCGGCCAGCCACTGAAGATATGCAAATAATTGAGGCATTTTGGGATTTCTTGAGCATTGGAACCGCACGGTTGGCGCAGTAAAATTGTCCATTGAGATTAATATCTACTGTGCGGCGCCAGTCATCTGCGGCGATCTCTTCAACCCCGCCTGTCGGGCCTGCAATGCCGGCGTTGTTAATCAACACATCAAGCCCGCCCAATTTGGCGCCAACCTCTTCAAACAACCGCGTCACCTGATCTGGCTGTGAAACATCACAGTGGCTTACCCCCCAAGTTGGGTGGGTTTTTTTCGCCTCATCAAGCGCTGCATCCGCAATATCACAAATGTGCAGACGCGCACCTTTTTGTGCAAAGCTCTCGGCAATTACCCGACCGATACCACTGGCCCCCGCAGTTACCAGAACGCGAAGCTGCGGTGTTTTTTCCATGTCAGCGGTCATTTTTTTCTCACCAAGGATTAAAAGTTAACGTCGTTACGACCTTTGAGATCAAGCGGCACATGCGCCTCATTGGCGCGCGCGCTATCAAGCGACAGCCAGGCCGGAACTTAGCGGATATTGCTCACCTGATCGGTATGTTAAGATCAAGTGCTGTGAAAGCCCCAAGATTCGGCACAAATTACCCCCAGCCGTAATTGAAACTGACGCTAATGCGTTCTTCATCCGCCAGATTTATCGGCACCTCGTGGCGCAACCAGCTTTCCCACAATAAAACATCCCCAACCTCAGGTGCAACATAGATAAAATTTCGCAACTCGTTCCGGGCATTAGCCTTGCGTGTCGGGGCAGCCATCATCATCGCCAAGCGCGGGTCTTCAAATTTTATCGCGCTCGCACCCTCGGGCATGGTGACATATGTGGTCCCACTTATCACACTATGGGGATGTAAATGTGATGTGTGCACGCCCCCGGTGGGCAAAATATTGATCCAAAGCGAATCCAGCTTAATTTTCTTGTCACCCAGATCAAACTGCAAATCTTTGGCGAAAGACGCCACATGTTTATCAAGAATTTTGACAAGGTCTTTAAAGGTTGGAAACCGCCAAGCCAGATCTGTCAAAGACGCATAACTGGTATAGCCATGATAGTCATTTTTCTCGCACCATTCCTGCCCGGCCTCGTCATCATAGGCAATGGAAAGACAAGCGGATTCAAGCTCGGATGCGGCAAGCGGTTTGCCGAACTCGGCCAGGGGCGCACGATAAAGGCGGGTTGCAAATAGCGATTCAATCTTTGACATGCGCTCTTCTTAGCGCAGCATATCGCCCAAGGCGAGAGGCTCTGTCACAGTGTCTAGGGATACTTCTGCATTAGCGCCGCAGCTTAGAAGCGGGCTGAAACAATCTTGTTCATGTCGCCGTGAATTTTCACAGCACAATGCACCTTTACCGGGCCGCTTTGGAAGGGCCGCTTTGGACAGGGCCACAATCAAATCACATAACAGGCTGTGCAAACCCAACAGCCAATAGAGGCAAGCCCCGCAATAGACTAAGATCAGACTGTCGAATTTGGATTTGATAACGCCAGCGCAGGGCAATGGCATGGGGTATAAGACAGGCAAATGGTAACGCCAACACAGATTGCAGACTTTCGCTCCCAAGGTGCAGTTTTGCTTAAAGGCGTGTTGACCGACTTTATCCATGACGCCCGACAAGCCATTACAGAAAACATTGCGACCCCAAGCTGGCGCGAGCGCACCTACCAGTCCGGGGATGGCACTGCCCCGTTTTTCCAAGATTGTGTAGTTTGGAATCAATTCGGTGGATACCGTACACTTGTCAGGAAATCACCGTTGGCCAAGACCGCTGCTCGATTGATGTCGTCTGAAACGGCCCGCATCTTCCATGACCATATTCTGGTGAAAGAGCCCGGAAACTCGATTATCACCCCCTGGCATCAGGCACAGCCATATTATCTTGTGGATGGTCGCCAAAACGTCAGTTTCTAGATCCCACTGGGCCCCATTTCCCGCGACCGCGCAATTGAGTATATTTCCGGTTGGCATCTTTGGGGTAAGGCTTTCAAACCCAAGCGCTTTGATGGCACGGACCTATTTGAGGGGGATACCTCGCAAGCCATACCAGACATTGATGCAAAGCGGCACGAACTTGACATTATCGGTTGGGAAATGCCGCCGGGGGACGTCGTTGCCTTTAACTTTCGCACCTTACACGAGGCGCCGGGTGATTTCCTTGCGCTGGGTTGGCGATGATGCCGTTTTTGTGAAAAGACGTGGACCACCCTCACCGGCATTCCCCGACCTTCTTTACGAAGACGGCGCGCCATTCACAGGGCCAGAGTTCCCAATAATTTATCCAAATACATAAAGATCGACCCACTTGTGTCCGACAGACTATTAGCGGTGGCGTTTGGTCACGCCATCCACCAGCGCTCAGCCAGTCGCGCATTGTCCAGCGGCCACAGATTGCCAATCCGCTCAGGGCTGGCAAGGCGCCGGCGCATTGCATGGCTGAAATCGACAAAAACCGGCGCAATCATAGCACCGTTATTGCGGGCAATAAGCTGCATTTCGTCGTAGTAGGCCGCCCGTTTCGCGCTGTCCATTTCCGAGCGGGCGGCGGTTTGCAACTGTACAAAACGCTGCTGGTGGCCAGCACCGGAAACTCTCAGAGGGCCATCAGGTGAACCGGCGCTGAACATCCAGTCTTCGGTCACCCGGCCATAGCAGAGCGACAGGTTCAAATCAGCACTCTGATCATGCGCTTCACCACGCTTGGGCTGCAAATGCAGCCCAGTGTCCGATGCCAAATTCCTTAAAACAGCGCCCACCGCATCGGTGGCGACAGGCGATGTATCAGACAGTATAATCGCCAGGGATGCCTGATCGATTTTGGCTTTTTTTAGATGGTACCGCGCCCGATCTGCATCAAATTGCAGGGGCTCAAGAGCCTTGTGATAATAGCGGTTGGCGGGGCCGATCGGACTATCGGATGCAAGGCGCCCAAAGCCATCAAACACCGTATCCAGTACAAGTTGACGGTCAATCCCATGTTTCACCGCCCGCGCCAGATGCCCCCCCGTGGCACTGTGCAGTTGCGCCGACACCGACAACGCCAGATGCTGATTGCCGGTTACCCGCTGCACCCGAATATTATCGTCTTGCAGTCTTGGATCACTGAGATGGTCGGCAACATCAATACGGCGCTCTTGAAGCGCGGTGCGCCGCGCCGCGGGGCTATCAAGGGCAGTAAAATCGACCTCGTCAAACCACCCTGCCTGACCCTCGCGGTAATGGTTTTGCACCCGCCGGCCAATAAAACGCTGCCCCGGCTCAAAACATTCGACCCTGTATAGTCCGGTACCGATTCCTTCGGCCATCGCCTGCGCGATTTGGCCAGCCGGATACATCAGCAAATGATAATCCGCCAACAAATAGGGAAAATCTGCATTGCCCCGCGGCAGCTTGAACCGCACTTGATGCGATGCGGTTGCGCGCATGTCTGTTATCATCGCCACCAAAGGCCGCGCCGGAGAGGCCGCCTTTGGATCCAGATGCAAACGCAGCGAGGCGATCACATCCTCGGCGCTGAACGACTTGCCATTGTGAAACACAACATCACGCCGCAAATCCAAAGTCCAAACCCGCGCATCAGCGCTGGCCTGCCACTGGGTCGCCAATTCGCCACGTAGACTGCCATCCGGAGCGACCTCGGTCAGGGTGTCAAACACCGCCCCTTGGGCGGCTGCAATCATAAACAGACCCCGGTGGCGGCGCCCGTCCCAAGTGTCGGCCGGCGATCCTCCGGACAATCCGGCCCGCAACAAGCCACCACGCTTTGGCAAGGCAAGTCCCGCCATACCGCTGGCAGCAAACACTGCCGCGGCTGCTCCAGATGTCAAAAGCCGGCGCCGATCCAAAAGGCTCATGGACACTCTCCTTACGCACCGCGATTCGGATGCTAGACCATAAGGCCAGAGCTTGGCGTCAGGATCAATACAAGCCCAGCGCTTTAACGCGCCGCAAACCGGTCCATCGCGCGCACTAAAGCCTCGCTAATGCCGGGTTCCGACAGCGCGTGACCGGCATTTCGAATAATCTGCAGTTCGCCCGCAGGCCATTTATGCGACAATTCCCACGCCCGTTGCGGCGGACAGATCATATCATAACGACCTTGTACGATGACACCAGGGATATGCGCGATACGGTCCATATGCGCCAAAATCTGACCATCAAACTCGAGAAACCCATCATTGCTGAAGTAATGATTTTCAATACGCGCAAAGGCCCGTGCATAATCGCCCGGAGCACTGCCACCGCCGTGATAATACACCGAAGCCAGCGAGTTTTCCCAAGAGGCCCAAGCCTGCGCATAGCGATGTTCAACCGCCATATCTCCGCAAAACAGCCGCTTTTGATAGGCGAGGATCAAGTCATCGCGTTCTTCGAGCGGAATGAGATCGACAAAAGTCTTCCAGACATCAGGCCAAAATTGGCCCGCGCCACCACCATAAAACCAATCAAGCTCGACCCGGGTCATCAAAAACACCCCGCGCAGCGCCAGAAAAGTCACCGAGCTCGGATGTGTCTGGGCATAGATCAGCGCCAGCGTCGCCCCCCAGCTGCCTCCAAACACCACCCAGCTGTCAATCTCAAACTCGGCCCTGATCCGCTCAATATCGGCCACCAGATGCCACGTTGTATTATGCTCGACGGAAGATTTCGGCCGAGACCGGCCACAGCCGCGCTGGTCAAACAAAATAATGCGGTAATATTGCGGGTCAAAATAACGTCGCATCGCCGGGCTGCACCCCCCGCCGGGGCCACCGTGCAAGACGATCACTGGCACACCTTGCGGGTTGCCACATTGCTCAACATACAGACTGTGCCCATCGCCAACTTCCATGATCCGCTGGTCAAACGGATCAAGCGAAGGATAGAGATATTGCACTGCGCTCTTTTGGCCTGAAAACTTATCCATAAATGCTCTATATGTGATAGCAGGCATAAAAGACCATACGGAGAAAAAAATGCAAGCGTCTCAAAGCACCGTTGATCCAGCAGAAATCGCTAAGTTTCAGGCGATGGCCGATGAATGGTGGGATCCAAACGGCAAATTCAAGCCGCTTCATATGCTGAACCCATGCCGTCTGGATTATATTACCCGACAAATCGCCGCAGAATTTGACCGAGATCTGGCCAATGATCTGCCATTTTCGGGCTTGCAGATTCTTGACATCGGCTGCGGTGGCGGTTTGCTATGCGAGCCGATGGCGCGACTGGGAGCGACGGTGATCGGGGTCGATGCGGCCGGGCGTAACATCCCTGTGGCTGCCGCCCATGCCGCGCAATCAGGTCTTGACATAAGTTACCGCCACGCCACCGCTGAAGCCTTGGTTGATGAGGGCGCAGAATTTGACGTGGTTCTCAACATGGAGGTGGTCGAGCATGTCGAGGGACCGCTTGAATATCTAACTGCCTGTCAGCGACTGTTAAAAACCGGCGGGTTAATGATCTGTTCCACAATCAATCGCAACGCAAAAAGCTATGCAATGGCGATAATAGGTGCGGAATATGTGATGCGCTGGTTGCCCAAAGGGACCCACGAGTGGGGTAAATTCATCACGCCTGACGAGTTGTTCGATCTGATTGCAAACGCCGGGCTTGAGCCTGTTGACCGCAAGGGCTTTGTATTCAACCCAATCACTTGGCAATGGCGTTTGTCGGATCGCGACCTCAGCGTTAACTATGTCACGGCCAGCCTCAAAGCCTGAAATACTAGGCTGAGGGCGCTAGCTGTCTTGCTCCAACCGCAGCCGCAGCTCACGCAGTATCGGCAGGGCCGACCTGACCTTGTCGCTGCCCATATCACGCACCAGATCATCAATCATCGGCGTGATAGCGGCCAGCGCCTGATCACGCGCTAAAATACCCGCTGGGCTGATCCCAACCAGCTTGCTGCGGGCATCGTCCCAGTCGGGGCGCACGTGCACAAAACCTGAAATTTCCAGCTTGTTCAGCGTATTTGTCATCGCCCCCCGTGTCACATGAAAGCTCTTTGCCAGATTGGCCGGCGTGCGTTCTTGCCCAAAGCGACCAAGATGATTCAATACTGAAAAATGCGAGATTTCCATACCATTGGGCAAAATCCGCGAGAGCCGATTACGCAACAGCTGATCAGCTGTGAGGATTTCACTGAATAACGTCACAGCCAACGCTTGCGCTTCATCTATCATCACGGACCTTCAAATTGACAGCTATGGCGCAATGACGGGATCCGGCGGCGCGCCTGAGAGACCTGACCAAGATCAAGATCGACATAAACTATAGGGTATTCTTGGCCCGCGTCACATAAAATCTCGCCCCATGGCGATATCGCCATGCTATGCCCAAAGGTTTTGCGCGGCTTTCCAAACTTGGCACTATGCGTGCCAGATTGCGCAGGCGCCAAAACATAGCATCCAGTTTCAATGGCCCGTGCCTGCAATAACGCCGTCCAATGCGCCGCGCCCGTTACCGGTGAAAATGCCGACGGAACGGTTAAAATCTCTGCACCAGCCACAGCCAATGATCGATACAAATGGGGAAACCGCAGATCATAGCAGATTGTCATGCCTAGGGTCCCAAACGGTGTTTGGGCCGTAACCGCACGCTTGCCCGGCAGAAAGCCATCAGACTCGCGATAGGTTTCTTCGGCAGAGACATCAACGTCAAACATATGAATTTTATCATAGCGCGCGTGGACGGACCCATCGGGGGCAACCAGAAACGAGCGATTGGCAAAGCGTCCGTCCGCAGCATCGGTTTTCAAAGCCAGCGACCCGATCAACAGCCAGATGTGCAACGTGGCAGTAAGATCGCAAAGCGCGGCAAGCGTGGCATCGTCTGCCTCATGTTGCAACACAGCCTGCTGTTGGCGGCGGCTGGTTGAGACACAGTTGGTCACCTCAGGGGTCAAGACAAAGCCAGCCCCTGCCGCCGCCGCCTCACGGACTTTATCCAAGGTGTGACCCAAATTCCGGTCAGGTTCATCGCCAGATGTCAATTGCAGCAAAGCAGTCCGCATCACACACCCGCCATTACACGGCCAGCATGGCGTCAAGTTTGCCCGTACGCTCCAAATTAAAAAGCTGATCACAGCCACCAATATGCTGCGCTCCGATGAAAATCTGTGGCACGCTGCGTTGCCCTGCGGCGCGCGCGATCATCTCGGCCCGGCGCTCTGGATCCATCTGTATGTTTATCTCTTCGTAAGACACGCCCTTTTGATTGAGTAACCGCTTGGCAGCAAAGCAATACCCACAGGTCGAAGATGTATAAATTTCGATACGCTGCATAAAGTGGGACCTTTCATAGACAAATGTTCCAAGCCGCTAAATTTGCTTTTGAACACGCGCAAGAACGGAGGTATAGACGTCATAATTTCTATTTTTTTGCAAGGCTATAGTCGCTGCCGTCAGTGTCGCACCCGAAGTCATAACATCATCTACCAGCAAAACAGGTCGGTCAAGCCACCGGTTTCGATGCCGCGGATTGCGCGAGATAGCAGAACTTACGATGGCAAAACGTTGGTCGGTGGTACAGCCCTCAAGCGACCGCGTCCGGGAATTGCGGATCAATAAATCAGCACAATGCGGCAGCCCCAGTCGCTTGGCCAAAGCCGCACTCAACAAACCCGCCTGATTATAGCGCCGGCGCAAAAGCCGTGTCCAATGCAAGGGCACCGGCGCCACCACCATATCGGGCTGCACCAAACTCTGGGTCACCTGCGCCATCCAATCTGCAGCAGGGCGCACAATATCATGTCGGTCGCCATGTTTCAGCGCCAGCACCAGCGACCGGCCCGTCTCGTGATAGGCCAGCGCCGCGACCCCACGACGCCACGGTGGGTCAAGCGACAGACACGAATCACACATCGCCTGTTCAGAGGCATCAAGATTGCCTGGAAGCGACAAACCGCATGTCCAACAACCCGCCCCACGCATGAAATGAACCTCACGCCAACAGCTCCCACACAGCCCATGGTCACTGTTTACGTTGCAACCACAGGCAACACAGCGCGGGGGATAAATAATGTCCAACGCGGTTTGAAGTTTCCCCCAGCTCATTCTAATATCTCGCTATGACTGCTCTGACCGATCGCAACGCATTAAACCGCAACCGCCAACGCCACCAGCCACAGGCGCTTTTTTTGCATAGGCAAGCGATTGCTGAGCTGCAGGATCGCCTCGGCATGGTTAACAGAACCTTTCACCAATCGGTGATTGTGAGCGGATTTCCGCTTATATGGCAAACGGCGTTTCCCGACGCCCAGATTTTACCCGATCAAGATACTCTGGCAGCGACGCCAGACAGTAGTGATCTGGTGATCCATGCAATGGCGCTGCACTGGGCCAATGATATGGTGGGCCAGCTGATCCAGTGTCGGCGAACCCTACAACCCGACGGCTTGTTTCTGGCAGCCTGTTTTGGTGGTCAAACCCTGTTTGAACTCAGGACGACCCTGGCAGAGGCCGAGATCGAGATCACAGGCGGGCTGTCGCCACGCATTGCACCAATGGCGGAAATTCGCGACCTTGGTGGCCTGCTGCAGCGCGCCGGCTTTGCCTTGCCAGTGGCCGACAGCACCCGACTGACGGTAACCTACCCCTCTGTCCGCCACCTGATGCGCGAGCTGCGGGCAATGGGGGAAAACAACGCACTGGCCAGCCGCCTGCGCCATCCCACCAAAGCAGCGGTTCTGCGGCGCACAGAGCAAATTTATAACGAAAGACACCACAGGGATGACGGCACGATCGCGGCAACGTTTGAGATGATTTACCTGACGGGATGGGCCCCTCATGCCTCGCAGCCAAAACCCCTGCGCCCGGGTTCAGCGGCAACCCGGCTGTCTACAGCGCTTAAAACCCAGGAAACCCTGCTGAAAGATTGACCCGGCCTCGGAATCGCTTATGTGCTTAGTAAGCAGCATAACAATCGGATTTTATCATGTTTGACGCCAGCACACCTGCCACCTGCCCCATTCATGCTCCGGCAGACCACCCGAGCTTTCCCCCTGAAAAGGTGGGTATTTTGCTGACCAATCTCGGCACGCCCGACAACACCGATTACTGGTCGATGCGGCGGTATCTGGGCGAATTTCTGTCTGACCGGCGGGTGATTGATTATTCGCCCTGGCTTTGGCAGCCGCTTCTACAGTTGATTATTCTGACCAAGCGGCCGTTTTCCTCTGGGGCGGCGTATCGCACGATTTGGAACGAAGAGGCCGATGAAAGCCCGTTGATGACGATCACCAAAGATCAAACCCATAAGATCACAGACTCCATGCAGGCACGCTATGGTGATCAGGTGATGGTTGATTTCTGCATGCGCTATGGCAACCCGTCCACCAAATCCAAGGTTGAGGCGATGATTGCGGCAGGCTGTCGGAAAATTCTGTTTTTCCCACTGTACCCGCAATATGCGGGCCCCACTGTGGCCACCGCAAACGATCAGTTTTTCCGCATTCTCATGGCGGCAAAATGGCAACCGGCAGCGCGCACCGTAGCACCGTATTTCGACCATCCGCTGTATATTGATGCACTGGCCCAATCGGTCGAGCGCGGCTATGCCGCAGCTGCAAAGACCCCCGATCTTTTGGTTTGCTCCTATCACGGAGTACCGCAGCGATATCTAATGGAAGGTGATCCATATCATTGCCAATGCCAGAAAACCACGCGGCTATTAAAAGAGCGGCTGGGCTGGAATGACAGTCAGATCATCACCACATTCCAATCCAAATTCGGTCCCGAAGACTGGCTACAGCCCTACACAGTCAAAGAAGTGGCGCGGCTGGCCGAAGAAGAGGGGAAAACCAACATAGCGGTGATTGCACCAGCCTTTTCTGCAGATTGCATTGAGACACTGGAAGAGATCAACGAGGAAATCAAAGAAAGCTTTGAAGAGGGTGGTGGCGAGCATTTCACCTATATCCCCTGCCTTAATGATGACGCACCCCATATCAAAGCACTGTCTGCGGTTATTGAAGAAAACCTGCGAGGCTGGTTGGACTGATCCGGCGGTCTATGTCATAGCCCCAAGCATGGAGCATTTTGTCTGGACCTCGCATAGTATCGTAACCGGACCAAACGGACCGGTATCGCGACCCGGTCCCGCATCACAACCAAATGTTGTGATGATCCCGCCCCATCCGGCCACCGCCTGTCTGAGACAGGTCGGGGCCGCCTTCCTGGGTCAAAGCGAATTTTGCATATCCAGCACACCATCACACAAGGTTCTCAGTAAGGGCCTAAACAAAAACGGTATGGCTGGCTTTTTCCAATGTCTGACGTCCGGCAGTTCAGGCCCGCCAAGACGGTTGCGCCGGAGCCATGCCTCATGGACGAAAAGCTTTGAAGTCAATGCCGACCTATGGGGCATCACGCAGCAAGATTGCTATGCAGTTCTGGGGGCTTTGGCGCATTCCTTGGCTCTGTATAGCTGTCTGGAGGCGCTTTATCTCGGTGCAGATCTGCTGCTGCTCAGCGATCTCAGGCCCGACCGTCAAGCCGCACAAATATCTGAAAAGAATGCTAGCATCCTCTATGCCACCCCAACACAATTGCGGCAATTAAGCACCTATTCTGCCGGCCCGTTGCCGGGCCTGCGCAAGGTGATTATTGGTGGAGCATCGCTGGATCCGGCAACCAGACATCTGGCGAGACAGCTTTGCCCAAATGCCGAGGTTTTAGAATTTTACGGCGCTGCGGAAACCAGCTTTATCAGCCTGTCAGACAGCCATACACCCGAAGGGTCAGTCGGGCGGGCCTATCCGCATGTCGAAATATCCGTGCGCAGTTCTGACGGGGTGACAGTGGCTCCCAACACGCAGGGCGACCTTTGGGTGCGCAGCCCCTATTCATTTGCGGGCTATTGTGACACCGGCGCACCCACAGCAAACCCCACGGCTGAATGGATCAAAGCCGGAGAGGTCGGTCAGATCGATCAAGCGGGGTTTCTTTTTCTCACCGGCCGCCGCTCGCGGATGTTCACGGTCGCAGATCAAAACATCTTTCCAGAACAGATTGAGAAATGGTTTCAAAAATGCGGGGTAGACCCGGTTGCAGTATTGCCACAAAGCGATCCCCGCTTGGGGAATAGGGCAGTTTTGGTCACGACAGGTCAACACCACAGCACAGACCAGCTTAAAGCCCTTAGCCAAGGCTTGGCAATGCACGCCAAGCCAAGGGATTTTGTCACCGTCGACGGCTGGCCACGTCTGGCGTCGGGCAAAACCGACCTGCAAGCGCTGGCCGCGCGGCTGAGGGCAAAGATATGACCCGCCCGGTCTATGTAGGTGCCGCACGCCGCAGTATCGTCGCCCCGCACGGCGGGGCCTTGGCGCATTTGGAACCACATCAGCTGGCGGCGCCAGTTCTGCAAGCCGTGCTCAGAGATGCCGGATTGGCCGGCCATCAGATTGACGAGGTGATTTGCGGCAATGCACTGGGCGCGGGCGGCAATCCGGCGCGGTTACTGGTACTTGCAGCTGGTCTGCCCGAAAAGGTTGCGGGTCTAACCATTGACCGACAATGCTGCAGCGGGTTGGACGCGCTCCTGCTTGGCCAGGCATTAATTTCGGCCGGGCAGGCGGATGTTGTGATCGCCGGCGGTGTAGAGAGTTATTCACGTCGCCCTTACCGGGCCCACCGCAACCGCGATGGCAGTCAAACCACCTATGATCAAGCCTCCTTTACCCCATGGCCCAACCGCGATCCCAACATGGCCAAAGCCGCCAATGATCTGGCACAGTACAGTGGCATAGATCGACAGCAACAAGACAGTTGGGCAATAGACAGCCACGCCAAAGCGTTGGCAAGCCGTACGCATTTAGCGTCTGAAATATGCCAAATTGACATAGGTTTGCCACAACACGACGCCTATAGTCGCCCGCTAAGCGCTCGGCTTTGCACGCGGGCCAAAGCAATCTATGGCAGCGTCACCCACGCCAATACCGCTGTGGCTGCGGACGCGGCAGCGTTTTGCGTCCTGACCGCGGTGTCGCCAGCAACGAAACGCGCAGTACAGCTTTTGGGCGGTATCAGCATCGGCGGTGACCCGTGCCTTCCCGGCCTTGCACCAATTGCGGCAATCGAGCAGGTTTTGGACCGATATCAGCTCAATACCGCCAAACTGACCCATATCGAAATTATGGAAGCCTTCGCCGTGCAGGCCTTAGCCAGCATCCAAGGCGCGGGTCTCGACCCCGACCTCGTCAACCGCCACGGCGGCGCACTGGCGCGGGGTCACCCCATTGCCGCCTCTGGGGCAATCCTTGCGGTGCGCCTGTTTCACGACCTGCGCAGCACCGGTGGGATTGGGTTAGCTGCCATTGCCGCAGCCGGTGGTCTGGGCACGGCTGTGCTGTTGCGTACAGAATAGGCTCTACATCAAAAGGTCAGGCGCGAGACAACAGGCTATGAGGGCGCGCCTTGGCCAGACCAGCTGTGATATAGCCCGCGAGAATCGCTTTTAGAATATCACCGGGCATAAAGGGCAGCATCGCAGTGACCAGTGCTTCATCCAGGCCGGATGAGGTCGCCACCATATAATATGGCACGGCAATTAAATAGAGCGCACCTATGCCGCCTCCCACCGCCGCACAGCCAGCCACCAGCGGAATATTGTCAGACCGCCAGCGTTCCATGATCAGACCGGCCGCAAAAGCCGCAAACGGAAAACCAAATAAAAACCCAGCCCACGGTGTGCCAAATACGCCCAGACCACCACGGCCACCGGCCAATAGTGGCAAACCGATGGCAACTAGCAAAAGAAACAACAAGACGGCCTTTGCCCCGCGCCGGGACCCCAGCACCGTCCCACAGAGCATAATCCCCATGCTTTGCGCTGTGATAGGAATGCCCGAGGCAAGTGTAAATTTGGGCACCAGTCCCAAAGCAGAAATCAATGCTGCAAATAGTGCAATAATGACAATATTTTTTTCCATAATCAGCGTCCTTTTAGATCTCGTCTGGTGCGATTCCACCACGGGCCCGCAGAGCCTCAGCCACCGTTTCAGCATCGTCTAACGCCAAAAGCGCCAAGGGCACAACCACCCGCCAACCCGCAGGCCGGGTGCTGCGGCTGCGCCAGCTTTGGACCAACAGGCCACCTTTTTCAATCAGGACTGGAAGAAACCGTATGAACATCGCAATAGACAAGGCCAGAATTTGCGGCTGTAATCCAAACCGTCGAAACGGGGTTGCCACCCGTGTTACCAAAGCGATCACCTCGTCAAGCTGGCTGGTCATTGTTACCAGATTGGCCAGCGCCACAGCGCTTATCATACGCAGAATAATAATCATCCCAGACTGCGTGTCTTGGGTGAAGCCATGCCATAAAAATACGATCACCACAAAAGGCCAAAGTGGCCAAAGCATGCGCAAACCCGAAGTGAAAAACGCCCAGCCAGGCCACAGGTATAGACCCAAGACAAACGCCATTGCGACGGCTTGAAAATATATGTTTGCTATTGAAAACAAAATAATACTGGCAATCATCAACAGAAAAAATTTTGGGCCGGGCGGCACCTTATGATAGGGCGATTTAACCAGTGATGTCAGCGAAAGCATCCTGCCCTCCTATCGCATCCATTGCGGCGCAATAGGCCGGCAAAACCGTCTGGGGGGCGCCATCCATCTGGACCGTTCCACGCTCAAGCCAGATCACACGGTCATAGTCACGAAGAGCCTCTAAGTCGTGAGAGATGTGCAAGAGCATTTGGTTTATATCTGCCAATATCTGTGTCAATTGCCGCGTGATCGGGCGATCAAGACCGGTGAATGGCTCATCAAGAACGACGACCTTTGGCTGCATGACCAAGACAGACATCAGGCAAACCAAATGCCTCTGGCCCTGAGACAAGGTGCTGATCGAGCGGCTGCTCCAAGCCGATTTTCCGAACTGGACCAGCGCATCTGCGACCATCTGGCGCACAATGTCTTTGGGATGGCCTTGCTGGGTAAGCCCAAACGACATCTCTTCGAGCACAGTTGGAAAGATAATTTGATGATCAGGGTTTTGGAACAATATACCTATCTTAGATAACGCCTTGCGCCGGTTTTTGAAAACATCGATGTCGTCAACACGCACCTGTCCTTGATCTGGTTTGACCAAGCCGCATACAACACGCGCAAGCGTTGATTTTCCCGACCCGTTACGGCCAACAAAACCCACACGCGGTGTGGTCAGATCCAAGGTTATTCCATTCAAGATGGGGTGCCCGGATTTCACCATCGACACATCCTGAATAGAGACCCGACCGTTATCTGAAATAAGCTGTCCCATCTGTGTCCGTGATATGCCTCTGTCACTGAGCTATATCAACCACTCTGTGGGAAAAATACCCCGTCTATTCAAAGAATCCATCGGCCACATAGAAAACGGCCGCTCAATGTGAAGCGACCGCCCTAAACTCAAGTATCGAAATCAAAGCCTATACTGAATGGTGCTTAACTTGCCACGGCAACAACAACTGCAAGCAACAGCAATGGCATCAACATACCAGAAGAGGATCCTGCTGCAGCTTCTTCCATAATCACCGGAGTTTCCATTACAGGTTCCATCATTCCACCTGCAGAGGCGGTAGAAGCTGCTGCAATCAATACAGCCGCAAGAACAGTTTTCTTCATTTTTTTCTCCTAAAATTTGTTCCCTCTTATTTAAATTCAAGAAGAGAGAAACACCCAATATTGTATACATAAAATTAAAAGCTACCGCTTTATGCCACACAGCGTAACTTTGATATATCACCATTGCAAGGCTTTTGATCATATCAAATCAGCAGCACCTGAGTACCGGCTTTGACCCGGGAAAATAAATCCGCAATGTGGTGATTATATAATCCAATACAACCATTTGATGATCGGCGACCTATTTTACGCGTATCGTGCGTGCCGTGTATCCGGTAATATTGCCAGCTCAGATATAAAGCATGCGTTCCCAGTGGATTATCCGGCCCTGGCGGGACATAATCCGGCCACTCTGGGTTTCGAAGCTTCATTGACGGCGTCGGTCGCCAACTCGGACCTTCTACCAAACGGGTGATACGCGTTCGCCCACGCCGCGTCAGCGTTTCCGTCAATGGCACACTGGTAGGATACAGCTGATAGCGCATGCCATCATCAGACCAGTGATGAAGAGCCCGCGATGTAATATCAACCAGAATCGCACCATTTTTCAAATTCTTGAAATAGGGCTGCCATTCATACGACCTAAAACTCGAAATATTGCGCCGTACCGCGCTTGAAATCTCCCCCTCAAGTTCAACCGTTTCGGCTCCGGCAGGCGCTTGTGCGTTCTGTGACAGCGCAGGCGTCGCCAGAAACCCCATACTCGCCGCTAAAAATTGACGACGCCCCAGACCATTTCCAAATTTTCTTACCATAATATCTCCTGAGCACCGGCTGTTTATGAGGATATGTCTACTCTGCAGACACGCCATCCGCAATTCAACTTTTCTTGATTTATTGAGGTGATAGCAAACTAGATTTGTATCATCCCACGAAGCACGCTAAACAAGCCAAGAAAAAATGGTTTGAGATTAATATGTATTTTCTACGTTCAGTATTTTTGATGGTGGCATTGGGGGTCTCTGCCTGCACAACCGGGGTGGTTCCACTACTGGGCCCAGACGGCCGTCCCTTGCCCAAAGTGTACCGCATCACCGAAAAAAACCAAAACCAAGTGCAATTTCAAATGTTAGATGCAATAAATGCTATACGCACCGTTGCGTCTTTTGACCCGCTCACCTTTGATAGTGCGCTCAACGCAGCCGCCGCCACACACGCTCGCGACATGTCGACCCAAAACCGTCCGTGGCATTTCGGCTCGGATGGGTCTTCTCCAATAGTCCGCTCCCAGCGCGCCGGCTATACAGGCAGGTTCCTCGCCGAAACTATTTCTGAAACATTCGAAACCGAACTTGAGACGCTGAGCGCCTGGCTGAGCCAAGACGACACCCGTAAAGTGCTTCTAGACCCGCGTGCCACCGATCTTGGCTTTGCGTGGTATCAAGAGCAGAGCGGCAAGATATGGTGGACCTTGTTGACAGGTGCCCGACAAACGTCAGGTATGCTTCAAGGGTAAATATGTACCGGTGTTCCGCGTTTAACCTGAGCAAACATATATTCAACTTCCTCATTGGTCACCGCGATGCAACCAAGGGTCCAATCTTTTTTCAGGCGCCGGGGCTTATTAGGCTGACCGTGAATAAAAATGTCACCGCCGGGGGATTTTCCTAACGCCTGCGCCCGCGCCCTGTCTTTATTGTTCGGATAGGAAATCCCTAACGACAAATGAAATTTGCTGTCTGGATTATACCGATTGACCACATAGCGGCCCTCTGGCGTTTTACCGTCTCCCTCTACCGCCTTATGGCCGCGGGGGGCAAACCCCAAATCAATCCTGAAAGACTTTAAAACGGTTTTTTTATGCATCAAATACAGCCGTCTTTGTTCTTTCATAACAATAATTTCAGTAATGTCTTTTCCGCCGTCCCAAAACATGTTTGGCACGCAGCCCGACAAGCTCAGGGCAATAAAGCCTAGCAAGAGAAATTTTATTAACCGCATTTGCCCACTCGATTTTTTAGCTTGTTTACAGATCGAGAGACCATTTGGACAGGGGTGATTTTATGCCCTGTCAGCGCTTACGCAGAAGTACTGAATTGCGCAGCCAGTTCCACATGGGCAGACCAGCGAAACTGGTCCACCACCTGTACCCAATCCAGCGTAAAACCAGCCGCTACCAGAACTGTGGCGTCACGCGCAAACGTCACCGGATTACAGGACACATAGGCGATACGCTGTAAAACACCGCTTTGGGTTTTGGCAATTTCGGCGATCTGCGCCTCAGCCCCTGCACGGGGAGGGTCCAAAACAACCCCGGTAAAGCGCCGAAGCTCGTCTGGTAAAAGCGGCCTGCGAAATAAATCCCGCATCTCATGGCTCATTTTTTTCAACCCTTCCGTCTGTCGCCACCCGTGATCCAGCGCCTTCAACATGGCACCAATTGAATCAACAGCATGAATTTCAGACTGTCGCGCCAAGGGCAATGTAAACGTGCCGCTACCACAAAACAAATCAACCACTTGCCGTGTGCCGTTGATTGCCTCTATCACAGCCGCGGTCAAGGCGTGCTCGCCATGTTTGGTTGCTTGTAAAAACGACCCAGGCGGAGGCGAAACAAACGCAGTGCCAAATTGTTGCAGCGGCGGCTGCCGCATCGCAAGCGTCTCATCATCCCAATGCAAACGCGCCAGTCGAAAGGTCTCTGCATGTCCCGCCAACGCAGATCGCAGCTCTTGATCAAGCGGTTTACCCCCTTTGACCGATACATCTAACCCGACCCGAGAATGGATGACCGTCACGGTTAATTCCGCTTTGCGGCTGGCACCTGTAATGGCCAACGCCTCAACCATCGGCAGTGCAGCCACCAATTCTTTCTGCAACAATTGACAGTTTGGCACCGCAACAACGATATCTGACGCCCGGGCATGAAACCCCGCCAATGCGCCTTTTTTGGTCCGACGCACCGAAAAAACTGCGCGTCGACGCGTGCGCGATGGTGAGGTTTGAATAGGCCGGAACGTGGTATTAAGCCCATGTGCAGACAAAGCCTTTCGTACAATATCTGTTTTAAAACTAGCAATAAAACTGTCCGAGGCATGTTGCAGCTGGCAGCCCCCACAGGTTTTAAAATGCGTGCAAGGTGCCGCCACCCGCTGATCGGATGGCGTTACAATGCGCACCTCGCGCAAAACGTTGCCATCCAGACGTCCGGTCACCCGTTCACCAGGCAGCGTCACTGGGGCAAAGACCGGTCCTGCAGCAATACCGTCGCCCTGATGGCCCATTCTTAAAATTGTAAACTCATCCATACGACCCAGATACTGTGCATCGCGTCTGGCGCAAAGCCCTATTCGGCGGCCTGTCGGGTTTCAATGAACCCACCCGATTGACGTTTCCAATACCGGCAATACAGCCCGTCTTTTTCCAACAGATCCATATGGCTGCCAGTTTCAACGATGCGACCCTGATCCATAACAATGATCCGGTCCATCTTGCTCAGCGTCGAGAGGCGATGCGCAATGGCCAAAACGGTCTTGCCCTGCATCACCCGCTGTAATGCGGTCTGGATTGCCGCCTCGACCTCACTGTCCAATGCGCTGGTCGCCTCATCAAGCACCAAAATGGGCGCGTCTTTCAAAATGGCCCGCGCCAAGGCAATGCGCTGACGCTGGCCACCAGACAATTTAACACCCTGCTCACCAAGATGCGCATCATAGCCGGTGCGACCTTTGTAATCCTCCATTTGCAAGATAAATTCATGCGCCTCAGCCTGCTTGGCAGCATCGATCAAATCCGCGTCGCTGGCGTCAGCGCGCCCATAGCGGATGTTGTCGCGCGCCGACCGGTTGAACAGCGCTGTTTCCTGCGTCACCATACCAATCTGGCGCCGCAGACTTTTCTGAGTGATCGCGCGCAGGTCATATCCATTTATCCGCACCGCCCCTTTTTCGGTGTCGTAAAGCCGCAGCAGCAGCGCCACCAATGTTGATTTGCCTGCCCCTGAAGCCCCGACAACACCCACTTTTTCACCCGGCGCAATGGTCAAAGAAATACCATCAACACCGCCGATGTCGCGGCCATAGGCAAAGCGAACGCCGTCAAACGCGATCTCTGCCTGCGTCACACACAGCGGCTGAGCGTCCGGTGCATCGGTCAGATCGTGCGGTGGCGACAATGTCTGGATGCCGTCTTCAACCTCACCAAGGTTGGCATAGAGCGTCATCAGAGTGTAACTTACCCATCCTGTCATCTGCGACAACCGCAACGAGATTGCACCGGCTGCAGCAATATCCCCGGCACTGACGCTGCCAGTGTTCCAAAACCACAGGCTACCACCCACCATCACAATTGGCAGAACGCCGGCCAACGCGTTGAGGCAAAACCGAAACCACGCCGAGATAACGCCATAGTCTATCGAGCTGTCGCGAAAACCGCTCATCGCCTCAAGCGCGGCACGATCTTCATGATCGGCATGGGCAAACAGTTTGACGGTTTTGATATTGGTGACGGTATCGACGATTTGACCTGTCACAATAGCCCGAGCCCCGGCACGCACCGCAGACCGCCGCCGGATCAACGGCATAAAATATCGGATCATTAAAAGATAAGCCGCCAACCAGCCAAGCAGGCCCAGGGTCAAAAACATATCAATAGACGTCAACATCAACGCAGCCCCGACGATCGACGCCAGTGCAAACAAAACCGTGTGCAGCACTTCAACCACCACATCTGTAACCGCGCGGGCTGTTTGCATTTCTTTTTGCGCAATACGCCCGGCGAAATCATTATCAAAAAACTGCACCGATTGGCCCAAAGTCCAGCGATGCATCCGCGACAACACAAGGTTAAAAACATTCGGTGTCACCACAACTGATTGGACAAACGAAAAAACCCCGAAAATAATAGGACGGGCCAACAAAAAAAACGCAATGCCCGCCGCCAACAACCAAACCTGATTGCTCATTGGGTTTTGTGGCGATGTCGCAAGCGCTGCATCCACCAAAACCCCTAGCATCAACACCGCCGAGACCTCAACCACACCGGCCAGAACAGAGGCAACACCCGAGAGCCACAAAGCAGGCATGCTGCCCGCCAGCGCCCAGCGAAAAAACGCCATAACCGTTGAGGGCGGTGGCCCGCTGGCTGGCGCCAGATAATCGATCCAGTTTGATGGTGTCATATCACCGCCTTAATATCTATAAACCCACCCGATTGCCGCGCCCAAAATGTCGCGTACAGACCGTTTTGC
>CESJ01085994.1_pt1 | contig 25046 bp, 25 predicted proteins | sample 356311 | NCBI WGS metagenome assembly CESJ01 (sample SAMEA2621487, study PRJEB7988) | marine metagenome | biome: marine biome (ENVO:00000447); feature: surface water layer (ENVO:00002042); material: "saline water (ENVO:00002010), including plankton (ENVO:xxxxxxxx)" | depth 5 m
GTTTTCAATATCAGTAAATTTCAAGAAAAGGTGAGCGTATGAGCCCCTGGTTGCAATTAAATAAGATCCTTTATCTTTTTTAATTGGACCTTCCCCTAGTACTCTACTTGATATTATTCCAATTCCTCCACTTAATTTATGTTTTTTGCTATTCCCATCTTTCTGGTATACATCCAAAACTGAAGAAAGTCTTCCTCCATATGATGAGGGTATACCACCCTTGAAAAGTTTAACTTCTTTTATTGCATCAGAATTAAAAATAGAAAATAGACCAAACAAGTGAGATGAACTGTATATTATGGCTTCATCAAACAAAATTAAATTTTGATCCGCAGCACCACCTCGAACATTGAATCCACCAGTCCCTTCACCTGCATTCGATACACCTGGAAGTAATTGAATAGTCTTTAATACGTCAGATTCTCCAAATAAAACGGGTGTTTGTTTAATGGTTTGATTTGATAAGATATTTAAACTCATTATTGGTTTTTCAATATCTATTTGTTCAATATTTTTAGTAATAATTACTTCGTCTAGATTTTCAACATCTTCATCTAAATATATATTTTGACTTATGTTTTTAGTCAATTCAATTTCTATAATTTCTTCTTTATAGCCAATAGAGCTTACTTGAATTTTATAATTCCCTTTAGGGAGTGTGATAGAATAAAATCCGTAAGAATTGGTTATGACTCCTGTATTTATTTTTGGAATTATGATGTTAGCACCAATTAATAATTCGTTGCTATTAACATCCATTACATATCCATTTACTGTGAATTGCTGTTGTGAATAGCAAACGAATGAAAATGATAATAGAATAAATTTAAGAATCGATTTTTTAATACGAAACATTATTAAATTTTTATTTAATTAACGGCAAAAATAATACCGTAAATTTAAAATGAATAAAAATTATTTTAATTTTAATTCTAAATTTTCTTTAATGCTGTCTAAAAATTCTTGTGTATTTAAATAATGAGATCTATTTAAACTTTTTCCATGAATTAATAATGCTAAATCTTTAGTCATTTGACCATTTTCAACTGTTTCTATACAAACAGTTTCTAATGTTTTACAAAAGTCTATTAGTTCAGAATTATTATCAAGTTTTCCTCTGTGAGCAAGACCTCTAGTCCAAGCAAATATAGAAGCTATAGGATTGGTAGAAGTTTCATTACCTTTTTGATGTTCTCTATAATGTCTAGTTACAGTACCATGTGCAGCTTCTGCCTCCATTGTTTTTCCATCAGGTGTCACTAAAGTTGAAGTCATTAAACCTAGTGAACCAAAACCTTGAGCAACTGTATCAGATTGAACATCTCCGTCATAATTTTTACATGCCCATACAAACCCACCATTCCATTTCATAGCGGCAGCAACCATATCATCAATTAACCTATGCTCATACGTTATTCCTGCAGCTTCAAATTTTTCTTTAAACTCATTAGTAAAAACTTCATGGAAGACATCCTTAAAACGTCCGTCATAAGCTTTTAAAATAGTGTTTTTAGTAGATAAATATAATGGCCATTTTTTTGTTAAAGCTTGATTCATACAGGATCTAGCAAATCCATAAATTGAAGAGTCTATATTATACATACTCATGGCAACTCCATTTTCTTGAAAATTATACACTTCCCAAGTTTTAGGTTTATCTCCATTTTCAGGTGTAAAAGTCATGGTTAATTTTCCTTTTCCATGGGTAACTATATCAGTTGCTTTATATTGATCGCCAAATGCATGTCTACCAATACAAATCGGTTTTGTCCAGCCTTGAACATACCTTGGAACATTTTTCATAATTATAGGTTCTCTAAAGACAGTTCCTCCTACAATATTTCTAATAGTTCCATTTGGGGATCTCCACATTTTTTTTAATGTGTATTCAACAACTCTATCTTCATCAGGTGTAATGGTAGCACATTTTATACCAACATTATATTTGTTTATAGCTTCAGCTGAATCAATAGTAACTTGGTCATCAGTAAAATCTCTGTGTTTTACACTCAAATCAAAATACTTTATGTCAAGATCTAGATAGGGTAGGATTAGTTTGGTTTTTATAAAGTCCCAAATAATTCTAGTCATTTCGTCTCCGTCTAATTCAACAACTGGATTATTAACTATAATTTTTTTCATAAAGTCTTGGGTAAATTGATATTATCTATTAATTTCTTTTATCCTAGCTTTTTTACCTCTTAATTCTCTGAAATAATAAATTCTTGACCTTCTAACTCTTCCTCTTTTATTTACTTCAATTTTTTGAATAGCAGGTAAATTGAAAGGAAAAATTCTTTCAATTCCAATTGTACCAGACATTTTTCTTATTGTAAAAGTTTTAGTAAGACCAGTTCCTTTGATTTGAATTACGACACCTTTAAAAAACTGAGTACGGACTTTTTCTCCTTCTCTAATTTCATAAAAAACTGTTATTGTGTCTCCTGATTTGAAAGTTGGGATTTCTTTTTTCGTTACAAATTCATCTTGTACGAATTTTATTAAAGATTCCATTGTGTAAGATTTTAAATTAAATTATTACAACGTCCACGATTATCGTCAGTGGTTATAATAAAATCGATTGCGAAATTACATTTTTTTTTTAATTTATAGAAAGAATTCAATCAAAAATGTCTGGTCTTAGTTGTTTGGTTCTTTCTATTGCTTTTTTTTCTCTCCAAAGTTCAATTTTTGCTTTATCTCCAGATAAAAGAATTTTAGGAACATCCAAATTTTCAAATGAAGATGGTCTAGTATACACTGGAGGAGCTAATAAACCGTCTTGAAATGAATCTGTTAGAGCTGATGTTTCATCGCCTAATACACCTGGAATTAATCTTATTATTGAGTCACATAAAACTGCAGCTGGCAGTTCGCCTCCTGAAAGAACATAATCACCTATTGAAATTTCCATTGTTATCAAACTATCTCTAACTCTTTGATCAACTCCTTTATAGTGCCCACATAAAATAATTAAATTTCCTTTTAATGATAGTTTATTAGAAATTTTTTGACTTAACATTTCACCATCAGGTGTCATATAAATTATTTCTTCGTAAATCCTATTCTTTTTTAATGAGTCAATACATTTTTTTATTGGCTCAATCATCATAACCATACCGGATCCTCCGCCAAATTGATAATCATCAACTTGTCTTCTTTTATTTGATGCGTAATCTTTTATATCATGAAACTTAATTTCAATTAATTTTTTATCAATTGCTCTCTTTAAAATAGAAGCATTAAAGGGACTTTCTATAAGCTCAGGAAGAACACTTATTATATCGATTCTCATAATTATTCAAAAATAAGTCTTTCTTTTTCACCATTTGGACTTACAAATATCATTTGATTAATCTTCATAGACGAATTAAAACTTAAAAGATCTTCAGTTTTTTTAATTTTTTGATTATTGATTTCTGTCAAAGCGTAATTTTGTTTTATACCCATTCTGTAAAGAGAGCTATTTCTCAAATTTGAAACTTTAACCCCATAAGTAATTTTATAAGTTTCCAATTCTTCATCTGTCATATTTTTTAATTGCATCCCTAAAAAGTTTAAATATTTATTTTTTTCTAAAGTCACATTTAGTTTAATATTTTTGTTATCTCTAATTATTCCTACGGATATTTTGTCTCCAGGTCTTTTAGTACTTAAATAGCCAGATAAATCAGAAAATTTTTCAATTTTAATATTATCTAAACTGATAATTACATCACCTTTAATAATACCCGCTTTAAAAGCTCCCATTTCTATTTCAATATCATTTACATAAAAACCTTCAGTTAGATTAATGTTTAATTCATTAGCAGATTTAGAATTTAATCCAAATCCGGTAACTCCAAGTAATCCTTTTTGAACATTCCCAAATTCAATTATGTCCTCAAAAATTTTTCTTGCTACATTGCTAGGTACAGCAAATGAATATCCAACAAATCCACCGGTTCCACTTGTTATTGCAGTATTTATTCCTATTAGATCTCCGTTAGTATTTACTAATGCACCTCCACTATTTCCTGAATTAACTGCGGCATCAGTTTGAATAAATGATTGATTTTTGGAATCAAAATCGTTTAAATCTCTAGATTTTGCACTTATTATTCCTGCTGTTACTGTTGATGTTAAATTAAATGGATTTCCTACAGCCAACACCCATTCTCCGATTTTGGTTTGGTCAGAATCTGCAAATCTGACATAAGGAAAAGATTCATCTCCAACAATTTTCAGTACAGCAATGTCTGAAACTTCATCACTTCCCAATAGTTCAGCATTATAAGTTTTGTTGTCATTTGTAGTAACTTCAATTGTACTAGCATTTTCAATGACATGATTATTTGTGATTATATACCCATCTTCAGATATTATAACACCAGATCCCATTCCAACTCTAGTTTTACCTCCAGAATTATTGAAATAGTCCCAAAGCGAAGAATTCCCTCCAGAAACACTAGTATTTTTTACATGAACAACAGAGTGAATAGTTTTTTCTGCTGCAGAAACAAAATCGTTTTCCGCACTTAAGCTTTTATTAGATACTGGATTAAATGAAATATTAACCGTATTATCCTTTTCTTCAACAATACTATTATTTGAATGATCAAAGTAGAAATTGTGGATGAATAGTGCTATAAATCCACCAAACAATGAAATTAAAAATGTAAATAGTAATTTTTTCATAATTAAATTTTAATTCAAAATTAAATTTTTAAATTTTAGTAAAATATATTTTTAACTACTTTTTAACAACTTTTTCTTTTTATATATTCGTTATTGTATAAAATGAAGATAAAATTTCAAAAATATCAAGGAACAGGCAATGATTTTATAATTATTGATAATACTAATTTATCTTTTCCCTCAGAAAATAATTCTTTGATTAAAAAATTGTGTGATCGAAAATATGGAATAGGTTGTGATGGATTAATATTAATCAACCCTTCTAAATCATCAGACTTTTCAATGAATTATTATAATTCTGATGGTAATTTAGGGTCTATGTGCGGAAATGGTGCTCGTTGTTCTGTAAAGTTTGCTCAAAATCTTAATATCATAAATAATAATACTGTTTTTACTGCTTATGATGGATTACATGATGCTTTAATTTTTGATGATTTAATAACCTTATCTATGAAACCAGTTAGAGATATTAAAAGTTTTGGAAATGATCTTTTTCTAGATACTGGATCTCCTCATTATGTTAAAATTGTTAGTGACATAGCAAAAATTAATGTTTTAAAAGAGGGTAGGATTATAAGAAATAACTCTGTCTTTAAAAAAGAAGGAGTTAATGTGAATTTTGTTCAAATAATTTCTGATTCTAAATTTAACGTTCGTACTTATGAGAGAGGAGTTGAAAATGAAACACTTTCTTGTGGAACTGGCGTTACAGCTGTTGCTTTAGCAATGTTTGAGTTGAATAAAACCTCTTTAAATAAAGTTAAAATTATTACTAAAGGTGGAGATTTAGAAGTGGAATTTAACAAAACTTCCGAAGTTTATGATAAAATAAAACTTACTGGAATTGTAAATATGGTTTACAGTGGAGAAATCCAAATTTAGAAAAATAATGAAGATTTATACAAACAAATCAATGGTAAATAAATCATTTTATAAATTTATAATTAGTATTGGTACTGCTTGTTTTTTATTTATTGCAATATCTTTTATTTATAAATATTACAATACTTATTATGCTGAAAATACAAGTTTTCAAGCAGAAAAGATTTATATAAATATACCTACAGGATCAGGGTTAGATAATTTAAAAAAACAAATCTATCCTCTTTTAAAGGATTCCTTAACTTTTTTTGATGCAGCATACAAAACAAAATATGTCTTAAATATTAAAGCAGGCAAATATGAAATTAAAAAAGGTTTTTCAAATAAAGAAATTATAAACTCCTTGAAATTCAATAATATTCCTGTTAAGATTACTTTTAATAATATTGAAAGATTGGAAGATTTAGCTTCAAGAGTTTCTAAATATATAGAAGCTGATAGTTTAAGTTTAATTAATTCGTTTTATGAAGAATTATTTTTAAAAACACATAATTTAAATACTGAGTCTGTTTTTGCAATTTTCTTACCAAATACCTATGAATTTTATTGGAATACAAGTCCAGATCAGTTTCGTAATAAGATGCTAGATCAATACAATTTATATTGGAATATTTCAAGAAAAGAAAAAGCTAAGTCATTAAATTTAAGCCCTATTGAAGTTTCTGTTTTAGCTTCAATAGTTCAAAGAGAAACTCCGAAAGTTGATGAAAGACCAACTATATCAGGTGTTTATTTCAATAGATTAAACAAAAGAATGAAATTACAAGCTGATCCAACTGTTGTTTATACAATCAAGAAAAAAAAAGGTTTTGATAAAAAAATAAGAAGAGTTTTATACAGAGACCTTAAAATAAAATCACCTTATAATACTTATGTAAATAAAGGGCTTCCACCTGGTCCAATTTATATGCCAGACTTTTCATCAATTGAGTCTGTTTTAAATATGGAAAATAACGATTACCTGTTTTTTGTAGCAGATGTCAAAAGGCCTGGATATCATATTTTTGCTAAAACATATAGACAGCATAATAAAAATAAGCGTCAGTATACAGATTGGCTTAGAAAAAACAACATAAGAAGATAAACTACTGATTATTAGATAATTAATTTTTTATGTATGTTTGCCAAAGATTCAAAATTGATTTTCACTTATTATAGTCAGTAATGCATAGTATTTTCAAAAACAATTTAGTGCTTTCAATCCTTTTTATATTTAGCACTTCGTTCAACTCTTCCTTTACACACAAAGCATTTGATAATTCATACGATGTTGAATATATAGTTTCCCCTGAAACTAATATCGAAATACCAAATTATATTTTTTTAATTAATGATTTTAATGGTTTCAAAGAGTCCCTTGGTTTCAAAGAATCTAGTGGTCGTTATAATCGTATAAATAAATTTGGTTTTATGGGTAAATATCAATTTAATTTGAATACTCTTAAGATGTATAAAATTAAAGATTCAAAAAATTTTATAGATAGTCCAAAGCTTCAGGAAAGAGTTTTTTTAATTAATGTTCAAAGAAACAAATGGATATTAAGAAAAGATATAAAATGGTTTGTTGGAACTATAATCAATGGAACTAAAATTAGTGAGTCTGGAATAATTGCTGCCGCTCACTTGGCTGGACCAGGTAATGTCAAAAAATATTTAAGATCTAATGGTAAAGATGATAAAAAAGATGCTTTTGGAACTTCAATCACAAAATATATGAAATATTTTCAAAATTTTGACCTATCTATGGTTGAAGGAATAAGAAAGCCAAAAGTTTAATCACTCTGAATTAAGAAAATCGCAGGTCTTTTGTTGATGTCAATTTTAGTTGATTTCCAATGTTTAACTTTTTTAGTTTTTATATATTCAGTTTTCAAAGTTAAATCACAAGCTATACACAATTTTGTTTCAGGTTTTAGTATATTCAACAGGCTTGATATAAACTTATTGTTTCTGTAAGGAGTTTCCATAAAGATTTGAGTAGTAATTAGTGATTTTTTTTCTAAAATCTTTATTCTACTCTTTCTTTCATTATTCTCAATTGGAAGATACCCATTGAACTTGAAATTTTGACCATTCATTCCAGAACCCATTAGAGCTAACAATATTGAAGATGGACCAACAAGAGGAACAACTTTAATTTCATTTTCATGTGCTAATCTTACAATTTCTGACCCCGGGTCTGCAATTCCAGGGCATCCTGCATCTGAAATTAAAGCAATATCATGTCCATCTAAACAAGGTTTTAAAAAACTATTAATTTCTTTTTCAGTAGTATGTTTATTTAAAATATTAATATTTAGTTCAGATTGATTTTTTTCCGGTGTTATGTCTTTTATAAAAGCTCTTCCTGGTTTTTCATTTTCAAAAATGAAATATTTAGTTTTGCTAATTAAAATATTATGAATTTTAGGAAATTTATTTACTTCAGATTCACCAAGTTTATTTGGAACTAGGTAAAGTTTGCCAAAGCTCATTTAATAAATATTATACCGTGAATTTTTTTGATAGATCTTCAACGTATTTTCTGAATTGTTTATCTGTAAAAGATAAATTGTCAACGGTTTTACATGCATGAAGGACAGTAGCGTGGTCTCTTTGGCCTATTTGAGAACCTATGCTTGCAAGTGATGCTTTAGTGAATTTTTTTGCAAAGAACATTGCCAATTGTCTTGCTTGAACAATATGTCTCTTTCTTGTTTTTGATTGAAGAGTAGAAACATCCATTTGAAAATATTCAGAAACTATTTTTTGAATATAATCTATAGAAACTTCTCTTTTAGTATTTTTAACAAATTTTTCAACTACACTTTTTGCTAATTCAATAGTAATTTCTTTCTTATTAAAAGATGATTGTGCTATTAATGAAATTACAGCACCCTCCAATTCTCTAACGTTAACTTTAATATTTTTAGCTACATAATCAATTACTTCATCGGATATTTCTACACCATCTCTGTAAAGTTTATTTTTTAAAATAGAAACTCTAGTTTCATAGTCAGGTCTTTGAAGTTCAGCAGATAATCCCCATTTAAATCTAGACAGTAATCTTTGTTCAATATCCTGCATATCAACTGGAGCTTTATCAGAAGTTAGAATAACTTGTTTGCCATTTTGATGTAAATGATTAAAAATATGGAAAAACACATCTTGAGTCCCTGTTTTTCCAGATAAAAACTGAACATCATCAATAATCAAAACATCTATTATTTGATAAAAATGTATAAAATCGTTTCTGTTATTTTTCTTAACTGAATCAATATATTGTTGAGTAAACTTTTCTGCCGAAATATATAATACCGTTTTTTCAGGAAATTTTTCTTTTACATTAACACCGATTGCGTGAGCTAAATGCGTTTTCCCTAAACCAACTCCTCCAAAAATCAACAATGGATTAAATGATGTTCCACCAGGCTTGTTAGAAACAGCTAATCCAGCCGATCTTGCAAGTCTGTTTGCATCGCCCTCAAGAAAGTTATCGAAAGTGTAATTTGGATTTAATTGAGATTCTATTTTAAGATTTTTAATACCTGGAATTACAAAAGGATTTCTTAACTCAGTTTGAAGATTTCCTATTGATAGATCAACTTTTTGTGATGGCAAATCGGTTCTGTATTGACTAGGTATTTTCTCAGTAAAAGGACTAAGATTTCCAAAAGTATTTTCCATTTTAATAACATATATTAATCTGGCATTTTCTCCAAGTTCTTTGTTTAATGCAAGCTTTAATAATTTAACATAATGTTCTTCAAGCCATTCATAAAAAAATTTACTAGGAACTTGAACACTAAGCACATTATTTTCAAACTTGATAGGTTTTATAGGTTCAAACCAAGTTTTATAGGCTTGAATCTGAATGTTGTCTTTTATAAATTTAAGACAATTTGCCCAAACAGATTCAGCTGTAATCATTCTAATTTTTGTTTTTTTGTTGTTGAAAAATCAATAAAATTTGAATAAAACTTATTGATAATTACTTAGTAACAAATATGTGCAAATTTTTATTAAAAAAAAATCATTTTGCTATTGAATATTAACTTTTTTTTGCTCATATTATAGACTCAGTATTTTAAAATTTTAATTTATGATTTTTGGAAGTTATAACTAAAATTCTTGTAAGGTATAGCGAAACTGACCAAATGTCTTTTGTTTATCATGGTAACTATGTAAAATATTTTGAGATTGGAAGAATTGCATGGTTAAAAAAATTAGGTATTTCTTATAAAAAAATGGAAGATGACGGCATTTTACTTCCAGTTGTCAATGTAAAAATTAAGTTTAGAAAACCTGCATTATTTGATGACGAACTAATACTAATTACTAAACTAAAGCAAATGCCTTCTTACATGATTGAATTTGAATATAAAATTAGTAGAAATGAAGAACTAATAACTAATGGTTATACAAAATTAGTTTTCTTAAACTCTAAGACAAATAAGCCTGTAAGATGTCCTAAATTTATTTTAGATAAAATTACATTGGATAAATAATACTGAGTTTATCTTTTCCTACTTTTTTTACAGACTTATTAATGCCTTTTATTTTAGGACTAGGAATACCATTGATTAGTTTTAAATCACTTTCAAATACTCTTGCTTCGTCCCAAATATTATTATCAATAAATATGTCTAGAGTTTTTTTACCTCCTTCAATAATGACTGATTGAATTTTATTTTTATATAAAACATTGCATATAAATTTTGCTGAATTTTTTTCTTTTAGAAAATCACTAATTATAATTGTTTTTGATTCACTATTAAAAACATTATAATTTTTATTAATTGAATTTTTTTCGTCTAAAATTATTCTTACAGGATTAGTTCCATTTAAATGTCTAACTGTTAATAATGGATTATCATTAATTACAGTATTATACCCAACTAATATTGCATGCTCATCTGACCTCCACTTATGAACTAATTGTCCGCTTTCAATACAGCTAATCCAAAAAGGTTTGTTTTCTTTTTTGTTTATTGGAGCAATAAAAGAATCTCTTGTTTCTGCCCATTTCAATATTATATATGGTCTTTTATATTTGTTGAAGTGAAGAAAATTTCTATGCAGAACTTTACACTCTTTTTCTAAAATTCCAACTGTTACTTTTATTCTTTTTTTCTCAAGAAATAAAATCCCCTTTCCATTTACTTTTGAGCTAATATCTACAGTGCCAATAATTACATTGCTTACATTATATTTATTTATTATCTCTACACATGGCGGAGTTTTTCCATGATGTGAACAAGGCTCCAGGGTTACATATAATATTGAACCTTTTAAGTCATTTTTATTTTCCACATTATTTATTGCATTCAACTCTGCATGATTCCCACCATAATCAGAAGTGCATCCTTCAGAAATAATTATATCATCTTTTACAATAACACAGCCAACAGATGGATTAGGAAAATATTTTGATTTATTATTTTTTGCAAGATATATGCATCTTGACATGTATTTTTCATGTTTATCAAGTGTATTCATGAACAAATTATAGATTTTTACTAATATATATATGATGTATCTTCACATTACAAAAATACTTTTAAAATATGAAAGTGAGGGATGAATTTTTTATAAGAAAAATTGAAGAAGAAGACAATAATGACTTACAACGTGTTCTCTCTAATGTAATGCGAGAATTTAAAGTGCCAGAAACTGGAACTGCATTAGCAGATCCTGAACTAAAAAATATGTTTCAAGCCTACAAGGATCATAAAAGTTCGTATTTCATAGTATCAAAAAATAAAACCTTGTTAGGAGGAGCAGGGATTTCAAAACTCAAAAATTCAAATGATAAAATTTGTGAGCTTCAAAAAATGTATTTTTCAAAAGACGCAAGGGGAAAAGGTCTAGGCAGTTTAATGATTGATTTGTGCCTTGAAAAGGCAATTAAATACGGATTTGAAAAGTGTTATATTGAAACCATGCATAATATGAATAAAGCCCAAACATTATATTTAAAAAAAGGCTTCAGGTATTTAGAAAATCCATTAGGAAATACAGGTCATTCTTCATGTCCGGTATGGATGATAAAAGAATTGTAATGACATTATTAGAATTTAATAATTTATTTAAAAATAAATTAAGTTCAAAAATTAATAAAAATGAGCTTGATGAGTTTTTTTTCTGGTTAATTGATCATTATTGCAATTTTAGTAGAATGAATTACATTTTAAATTCAAATTATAAAATTTCAAAAAATCAAGTTATAAAACTGATAAATTCAATTGATTTGTTAAAGAACGATATGCCAATTCAATACGTAATTGGACAAACTAATTTCATGGATTTAGTTTTTAAATTGAATAATAATGTGTTAATTCCAAGACCTGAAACAGAAGAGTTAGTTGATTGGATTATTAAAGATGCACATGTGAATAAAAATATATTAGATATTGGTACAGGGAGCGGATGTATAGCAATTAGTTTGTCAAAATATTTAAGTTATTGTAATATAACAGGATGGGATATAAATGAAGATGTTTTGAATATTGCTAATCATAATGCAACTTTAAATAATGTAAATGTATTGTTCGAATTATCAGATATAACTAAGCCGAAATTTTCTAAAGAAAAGTTTGATATTATAGTTTCAAATCCACCTTATATTACCAACAAAGAAAAAAAATTAATGTCCAATAATGTAAAATCTTTTGAACCACACAGTGCTCTTTTTGTAGAAGATGACAATCCTTTGTTTTTTTATAAAAATATTTTAGATTTTTCAATTTCTAATTTAAAATCTAAAGGTTTTTTATATCTTGAAATAAATGAAAATTTTTATAAAGAAGTTTTAAAACTTTTAAAAGATAAAGGATTTTACGATATTAAACTTAAAAAGGATTTTAGATTGAAATACAGAATGATTAAGGCAGTTAAGAAATGAGTTCAGACCAAAAAATATTAGTAAATCTTAGAAATGAGATACATATGCACACTCATCTTTATTATGTTAAAGATGCTCCAATAATTAGTGATTACGAATTTGATTTAATGTTAAAAAAATTAATTGATCTTGAATCAAAATTCCCTCAATTTTTTGATACTAATTCTCCCTCTCAAAGAGTTGGAGGTAAGGTGTCTAAAAACTTCAATAATGTAAAGCATGATTATCCAATGTATTCTTTGGATAATTCTTATACAAAACAAGATCTAGACAACTTTCGTTCTAGAATTTCAAAAAAGATAACTAACGATGATTTAACTTTTTTGTGTGAACTAAAGTTTGATGGTGTATCAATAAATCTTACATATGAACATGGCATTTTAGTTAGGGCGGTTACACGTGGAGATGGAGTTCAGGGTGACGATGTGACTGAGAATGTTAAAACTATTAAAACAGTTCCCTTAAAGTTAAAAGGAAATTATCCAGAAAAATTTCAAATTAGAGGTGAAATATTTATTGAACTGAATGATTTTAAAAAAATGAATATTGATAGAACTGATAACGGCTTGGATCCTTATATGAATCCAAGGAATACAGCTTCAGGAAGTTTAAAGTTACAAGACAGTGCTGAAGTTGCTAAAAGACCATTAAAATGTTTTTTATATCAAGTTATCTATGAAAATGATGAATCTAAAACTCAATATGACAACTTGATTTCAGCTTCAGATTGGGGTTTTAATGTTTCAAATTCATTTAAGCTTTGTAATAGTATTGATGAGGTTTTTGATTTTATTAATCGTTGGGATAATAAAAGAAATAATCTAGATTTTGAAATTGATGGAATAGTTATTAAAGTAAATCAAATTCATTATCAAAGAATTTTAGGCTTCACTTCTAAGTATCCAAGGTGGTCAATAGCATATAAATTTAAAACGCTTCGAGTCTCAACTGTACTATCATCTGTTAGTTATCAGGTGGGAAGAACAGGTGCTATTACACCTGTGGCAAATTTAAATCCAGTTTTACTTGGAGGTACAATTGTTAAGAGAGCATCTCTTCACAATGAGGATCAAATAAATAAACTTGATTTACATTTAAATGATCATGTTTTAATTGAAAAAGGAGGTGAGATCATTCCTAAAATTGTTGATGTACAAATTGATAAAAGAAATATTAATTCAAGTCGAATTTCTTTCATTAATCAGTGTCCTTCTTGTTTAGCTACTTTATCTAAAAATGAATCGGAAGCGCATCATTATTGTTTGAATTTTAATTTTTGTCCTCCTCAAATTACTGGTAGAATACAACACTTTATTTCTAGAAAGGCTATGGATATTAACGGCATTGGAAATGAAACTGTTGAATTAATGTTTCAAAACCAACTAATATCAAACTATGCTGACTTATATACTTTGAAAAAAGATGATTTATTAAGTTTAGATAGGATGGCTGAAAAATCAGTAGATAATGTTTTTGAAGGACTAATTGAATCTAAAAAAGTACCTTTTGAGAGAGTTCTATTTGCATTAGGTATAAGATATGTTGGACAAACTGTTTCTAAAAATCTTGCTAAAAAATTTAAATCAATAGATGAATTAATTTCTCAATCTTATGATGATTTACTGCTAGTAGATGAAATTGGTGAAAGAATTTCAAAAAGTGTAGTTGATTTCTTTAAGGATGAAAAAAACCTTTTAAATATTAGTAAACTTAAAAATATCGGATTACAGTTTCAGACTGGTACTAAAACTAATATTAGCGATGTTTTTAACGAAAAAACTTTTGTTGTTTCGGGTGTTTTTCAAAATTACTCAAGAGACGAATTGAAAAATTTAATTGAAATTAACGGAGGAAAAAACCTTAGTTCTGTCAGTACAAAAACAAACTATTTATTAGCAGGTGATAAAATGGGGCCTAGTAAATTAAAAAAAGCTAGTGAGTTTGGTGTTGAAATAATTTCAGAACAAGATTTTGATAAGTTATTAAAGTTTAAATCTTAATATTTTCTGATTTTTGTAACCCTTTATTATTTGAAAAATAGAAATCAATTTTACCTAAATTTATTCCAAAGCACCCGACCTGATTAATTAATACATTTTTATCATCTAAATTTTTAATTTCTATTGGTTTATCTAAAAATGTATGTGTATGTCCTCCTATTATTAAATCTATATTTTTAGTTTTTTTAGCCAAAATTAAATCACACATTATATTTTTATCTTTTGAATATGAAAAACCTAGGTGAGAAAGGCATATGATTAAATCACAATTATGATGAAATTTTAATTCATTTGTAATATCATTAGATATCTCGATGGGATCCAAATAGTTTATTCCGTTATATAGTTTTTTTTCAACCAAACCATTTAACTCTATACCTAAACCAAAAACACCTATTTTGATATCATTAATGTTAAAAATTTGATATTTTTTAATTTTATCCTCAATAGGAGTGTTTTTAAACGTATAATTTGAATTTAAAAATGAAAAATCAGCATGTTTTAAAGATTTAGCTAATTTTTCCATTCCATTATCAAATTCGTGATTTCCAAGAGTTGACGCATTATAACCCATTTTACTCATTAATTTTAATTCAATTTCTCCTTCGAAGAAATTAAAATATGGCGTTCCCTGAAAAACATCTCCGGCATCAAGAATTAAAGTATTAGGATTTTCTTTTTTTATTGAGTTTATAAGATTAGCTCTTGCTATAACTCCTCCGCTATTTGGATTTATTGGATCATTTGTAGGAAATGGGTCAATATGACTATGAACATCATTTGTGTGTAAAATTGTAATTTTTTTTAAATCATTCTTGAAATTATTAAAGCCTGTCAAAGGAAGTGTTAATCCAAAAATTGTTGATGACTTTACATGTTTTAAAAAATTTCTTCTTTTCATTTTGATCTAAATATTCTATTATCTAGTTTGCTTTCAGTTATTTTTTTGTTTTGCATTGATTTTATCAATAACTCTCTTAAATTTAAATCAAGACTATACAATTCTAAAGGATCTTTAAAAAAATTCATTTTGTCTCCGCCCTCCTGTAGGAAGTTTGAAGTTAATACATAGTAGTCTTTATTTTTATCAAATTCTTTTTTGTTAATCAGAATTTGTTTGACTTTTTTATTGATAAACTCTATTTCAATTTTTGAACTTGGGTGGGCCAGATTTTCATTATTTAAGTAATCAACCAAATCAGTAACTTTTCCTCCTTTGATTTTAACTACTGTTGCTACATTTTTCCATGGCATTATTGTAAATAGATCATGTTGAGTTATATCTCCTTTATTTAATGTTCCTCTAATACCTCCATAATTAAATAATGCAAAATCTATATTTTTTGATGTTATTTTCTTAAATTCAGGATTACATTCATCATATAATATATCAGCAATTAAATTACCAAGAGTAGATTCTAATTCACCATCACGAATACTATATGATTCATTACTATATCCAATAATTTTCTCTAAAGTTTTTATTTTATCTCTAAAAGGTTTTATAATTAGTTCAATTTCTGGATCAATAATTGAATCTTTAATTTTGATATTTTCCTCAATAGAAATGTTGGAAATATTGTAACTTATATTTGAACAAGAAAAAGAAAATAAAGTTAGGACTAAAACAATTAGTTTCAATTTCATTTTTTTATTGTAAAAAATAGTAATCAATTCTTAAATATGTAATTTAGCACTACTTTAAAGATATGATATTTAAATCACTACATGAAAGTCTTGTTAAGAAAAAGATAAATAAGTCATTAAAACTTTTAAATAATCAGACAAGAATAAAACCTAATCCAATAAAAACGATTGGTTGTATAATTGACCCTATGTTTCCTGTTGAAGTTAATAATTTTATAAAATTAGTTTATAAAATAGGTTTAAAAGAGAAAGATTTAAAGTTAATTACTTTTCAAGAAAATGATAATGGATTCAATATTTTTTCAAATATGAACATAACCCCTAAATCAATTTCATTTACTGGTAATTTAAATGGAAAAGATTCCTTGGAATTTATATCCTATGATTACGATTTATTAATTAATTTTTTTAAGTCTAATGATGTTTTAACTTTATTATCCTCCAAGGTTAATGCTAAGTTTAGAGTTGGTTTTAATTCAGTAGATTCTAGATTAAATGATTTAATCTTTTCTGAAAAAATAAAAAAATTTAAAGAATTTGATATTGAATTAATCAAATATTTAAAATTAATTAAATAATGAGTTTATCACAAAAACTTAAAGGTACAGGTGTAGCCATTGTAACTCCTTTTAAAAAAGATCTTTCTATTGATTTTCATGCTATCAAAAACCTAGTTAATTTCCTTATAGATAATGGAATTAAATATATTGTAGTTCAAGGTACAACGGGAGAAAGCTCTACATTGACCGATTATGAAAAAATCAGCTCTAGACAAGCATTTGTAAAAGCTAATAATAATCGTATTCCATTAGTTTTAGGTATGGGTTCAAATGACACAATGTCCTTAGTAAATGATTTGAAAAATACTGACTTTACTGGTTATTCTGCTATTCTTTCCGTAACACCTTATTATAATAAACCATCAATGAATGGTCTTTATAGTCATTTTTCGCTAATAGCTCAATCATCAGAATTGCCAATCATTTTATACAATGTTCCATCTAGAACAGGTTGTAATATGCTTCCAGAACTAACAATAAGGTTAGCTAATGAATTTAAAAATATAATAGGTATAAAAGAAGCATGTGGAGATTTAAATCAAGTAAAAGAATTAATTTCTAATAGCCCTGATGATTTTTTAATTATTTCTGGTGATGATAATACTGCTTATCAAAGTGTTTTAACCGGAGGTGACGGAGTAATTTCTGTTATTGCAGGTTGTATTCCTAAAGAATTTTCAGATATAATAAACCTCTCAATTGAAAAAAATGAATTTGAATGTAAATTGAAATTCAAAATTATAAAACCTTTGATAGATTTTTTATTTGAGGAAGGAAATCCCTCTGGAATCAAGGCTGCCCTATCTTATTTGAGTTTATGCGAAAACAATTTAAGATTACCACTTATTCCTGTTTCAAATCGATTACAAATTAAGATTCAAAATTCAATTTCTACAATTAACAAAGATTATTAATTCGTTTAGAAAAAAATACTAAATTTACCAGATGAATTTAAAAAATAAATTATCAATTATTTGTTGTTTAATATTCTTTACTTCATGTAATGAATTTCAGAGAGTTTTAAAAAGTGAGGATATAAAACTGAAGTATGAAGTTGCTGAAAAATTTTATGAAAATCAAGAATTTAGAAGAGCTTCAAGGTTGTTTGAACAAATTCAGTCTCAATATAGAGGGAAACCTCAAGCTGAAAGGGTAACTTTTTTCTATGCTAATTCATTACTAAATACCAAAAAATATATTGATGCAGGTTATCAATTTGAAAGTTTTATTAAAGCTTATCCCTTGAGTCAAAAAGTTGATGAAGCCGCTTATTTAGGTGCTTATTCGTATTATAAAACTTCTCCTGTTTTTAGTTTAGATCAAAAAGAAACTCTTACTGCAATTGATAAGCTTCAAGAATTTATAAATATTTATCCAAATTCTGAAAAAATGTCTGATGCTAATGATTTAGTTCAGGAATTAAGAATAAAACTCGAATACAAAGCTTTTGAAATTGCTAAACAATTCAACACAATTAGAGATTATAAATCTGCAATAATTGTTTTAGATGATTTTATTTCTGATTATCCTGGGACACCCTACAGAGAAGATGCGTTATTTTTCCTGTTAGATTCATCATATGAGTTAGCTGTAAATAGTATTATTTCAAAGAAATTTGAAAGACTAGAAGATGCCAAAAAAATTCACAAAGAGTTAATGGCTACCTACCCTGAAACTAAATATATTGACAAATCAAATAAAATGATAGAGTTTATAGACCAAGAAATTACTACATTTGCAAAAATACTTTAGTATAGTAAAAATAAATAATATGGATTTTAAAAAAACTGATGCACCACTAGAAACTATCACTTATGATAGAAACATTATTGATGCTAAAACCGATAATATATACGAAGCTATATCAATTATTTCTAAAAGAACAATTCAAATAAATGAATCTATTAAAAAAGAATTATTGGATAAACTAGAAGAGTTTGCTAGTCCAACTGAAAGTTTAGATGAAATCTTTGAAAACAAGGAACAAATTGAGGTTTCAAAATTTTATGAAAAGCTTCCAAAAGCTCATGCTATGGCTGTTGAAAATTGGTTAAAAGAAAAAATATATTACAGAAATACAGAAATTAAAGAATAGAAATGTCTATTCTAAGTGGAAAAAATATCTTACTAGGAATTTCTGGTGGTATTGCTGCTTATAAATCAACCTATTTAGTTAGACTTTTTAAGAAAGAAGGTGCCAATGTCCAGGTTCTAATGACTCCAAGTTCAAAAGACTTTGTAACACCACTTACCCTTTCAACATTATCAAATAGACCTGTTTTTTCAGATTTTTTTGACGAAAAAGATAAAAATAAACTTTGGAATAATCATGTCGAATTAGCTTTGTGGGCTGACATCTTTTTAATTGCCCCTGCAACATCCAACACTTTGTCCAAAATGGCATCAGCAAGAGCAGACAATTTACTTTTGGCAACATATTTATCTTCAAAATGTCCTGTTTATTTTGCGCCAGCGATGGACTTAGATATGCACAAAAATTTAGCAAATCAAGAAAATATCAAAAAGTTAATTAATTATGGGAAAATCCATATTCCTGTAAACTCAGGTTTTTTAGCAAGTGGGTTAGAGGGAGAGGGAAGGATGAAGGAACCAAATGAGATAATTAGTTTTATAATTAACAATATAAAAAAAGACTTAAAATTAATTAATAAAAAAATATTAATAACTGCTGGCCCCACTTATGAGCCTATAGATGCTGTAAGGTTTATTGGAAATTTTTCATCTGGAAAAATGGGTTTTTCATTAGCTAAAACTGCTGCTAGTTTAGGAGCTGAAGTAACACTAATAACTGGACCAACTAGTTTGAACATAATTGACGATAATATTTCAATTATTAATATTGTTACTGCCGATGAAATGTTTTTAGAAACAAAAAAGCATTTTAAATCATCTGATATTTCAATTCTTTCTGCTGCAGTCTCAGATTTCAAACCAAAAAAAAGATCTGAGAAGAAAATTAAGAAAAAAGATAATAATTTATTGTCAATTGACTTAGTTGAGAATATTGATATTTTAAAATTTCTTGGTGAAATAAAATCTAAAAATCAAATTCTTGTTGGGTTTGCTCTTGAGACAGACAATGAAATTAAAAATGCTCTAGTGAAAATAAAAAATAAAAATTTAGATGCTATAGTTTTAAATTCTCTTAACGATCAAGGAGCTGGTTTTGGACATGATACTAATAAAATTACTTTTATAAATAATAGAGGTTTAGTCAAAAAATTTGAATTAAAATCTAAAATTGATGTTTCAAAAGATATTTTTAATGAGTTAATTGATAGTTTTTTATGAAAATAATTAATCTCATTTTATTTAGTGCTTTTTTTATAAATATTTCTTTTTCTCAACAGATTAAAGGAAAAATTATAGTAAACTCAGAATCTATTAATCAAACTAATAATACTGTTTTTAAAAACTTAGAAAATTCATTATCTATCTTTATTAATAACTCTAGTTGGTCAAATGATAATTATTTTGAATACGAAAAAATTAATTTAAATATTCTATTCTCAATAAAAAGCTATTCTAATAATAATTATGTTGCAAATATTGAATTTCAAGCTTCTAGACCTGTCCTGAATTCATCTTATACTTCACCTATTTTTAATTATTTAGAAAAAAACTTTCAATTTGAGCATATTGAATTTGAACCAATTACATTCAAAGAAAATCAATTCGAATCAAAATTATCTTCATTATTGGCTTTTTATATAAATATTATAATTGGATTGGATCATGATTCTTATATTCTAAATTCTGGAAATAATTTTTATAATATCTCAAAAGATATTTTAAATTATGCTAATCAGAACAACGTTCCTGGCTGGAACTCCTTTGAAAGTGGAGGTAAATTAAATAAGTTTTGGCTAATTGAGTATTTAACTTCTAAAGACTCTAATGAGTTTTCAAATTTCATATATAATTATCATGTTAATGGTTTAGACCTTATGCACACTGATATATTATCCGCAAAAAAAAATATTGCCTCATCGATTTCGTCCATTAAACCTCTTCAACGTAGAAATCCTAATTCAGTTCTTATTAAATTGATATTTGATTCTAAATCTGATGAAATTAAAGATATTTATTCAGGGGGATCTTATTTTGATGTTTCAAGTGTTATCCTAGATCTTAATTATTTGTCTCCATTCTTTTCTAATAAATGGAATAGTATAAGATAATTTTATTAATTTAATAAATTAAATTTTAATTGTGCTCACAAAAATTTTAATCAAAAACTTTACTTTAATTGATAAAGTAGAAATTGATTTTTTAACCGGATTTACAACTGTTACTGGAGACACTGGGTCAGGGAAATCTATTTTATTAAGTGCATTATCATTAATTATTGGAAAAAGAGCAGGTCAAAATTTATTAAAAAATTCTAAACAAAAATGTGTTTTAGAAGCTGAGTTTAATTTATCAGATTTCAATATTCGAAGTTTGTTTTCTGAAAACAGTATAGATTATTTTGATCAAACAATTTTAAGAAGAGAAATTCTTCCAAACGGAAAATCAAGATCTTTTATTAATGATAGTCCAGTGAATTTAGATTTATTAAAAAATATTGGTGATAAGCTTATAGATATTCATACTCAACATCAGGCTTTAGCCAACTCTGATAATTCATTTTTTTATTCCCTTATAGATAATTTAGCAGAACAAAAGCAAATAGTTAAAAACTTCAATGATACTTTGATTAATTATAGAGAATTAAAAATTGAATTAGAAAAATTAAATAGATTAAATACAAGCTTAAAAAATGACAATGATTATTTATTGTATTTATACAATGAATTAAATGACGTTAATTTAGAAATTGATGAACAGGAAATTATAGAAGATAAATTAAAGCTATTTAAAAATTCTGAAGAGCTTAAATCTTCGTTTTCTCAAATTGATCAAATTCTTTATTCATCTGATGAAAGTATTGAAAATAAAATATTTTCTTTAAATTCTATTTTAACTAATATTTCTAAATTTTCTAATACTTTTTCTTCTCTAAAAAATAGATTAGACAGTCTTTTGATTGAGTTAAATGATATTAAATTCGATTTAAACAATCCTTCAATTGATTTTAACCATGATCATTTAGAGGTTGAGAAATTAGAATCAAGACTTAACATTATTTATAACTTACAGAAAAAACATTCAGTAAATTCAATAAATGATTTAAACATAAAACAGCAAGAATTAAAAAGAAAATTAGATGAATCTGGTTCAGTTGAAATCAATATTGACGAATTACAGAAAACTATTATTAAGAAAAAACAGTATTTGAGTGAACTTTCCAAAAAGATATCAATTTCAAGAAAAAAAATTGTTCCTAAGCTTAAACTACAATTAGAATCTTTATTACTTAATCTTGGGATGAAAAATGCTTCATTTGATTTTAAATTTTCCAAACTTGATAAGTTTAACAGGTTTGGATATGATGAAATTAATGTTTTATTTTCAGCTAATAAAGGGATAAAATATGCTCCATTGTTTAAAATTGCTTCCGGAGGCGAATTATCTAGAATTTTATTATCAATTAAATCTATACTTTCTAAACATTTAAATCTTCCCACAATGATTTTTGATGAAATTGATTCTGGTGTTTCAGGTGAAATGTCCAATGCTATGGCTAATATGATGCTTGAAATGAGTTCAAAAATGCAGATTATAGCTATCACACACCTTCCTCAGGTTGCTGCAAAGGGAAATCATCAATTAAATGTTTACAAACATAATAGTCTAAGTTCAACATCTACAAAGGTTAAATTTCTTAATTATCAGGAAAGGATAGATGAAATTGCTAAAATGTTGGCTGGGGATTTAATTTCCGACTCAGCAGTTACCCATGCTAAAGAGTTACTTAATTAGTATTATATTTACACAAAATATTTTATATGTCTTACAATCTTTTAAAAGGGAAGAAAGGAATAATTTTTGGTGCTTTGGATGATAATTCAATAGCTTGGAAAACAGCTGAAAGAGTTTTTGAAGAAGGCGGAGAATTTGTTTTAACAAACGCCCCTATAGCGCTTAGAATGGGAAATGTTGATGAACTTGCCAAAAAGACAAATTCAAGACTTATTGCTGCTGATGCAACTAAAGTTGAAGATTTGGAAAATCTAATTAATGAAACTATGGAGATTTTTGGAGGTAAAATTGATTTTGTACTTCATTCTATTGGAATGTCTGTAAACGTAAGAAAAGGAAAACATTATACTGATTTAAATCACGATTGGACAGCAAAAGGATGGGATGTGTCTGCAGTTTCGTTTCACAAACTATTGCAAAGTCTATACAAGCTAGATGCAATGAATGAATGGTCTAGTATAGTTGCATTAACGTATATGGCTGCTCAAAGAGTTTTTCCTAATTATAATGACATGGCAGATAATAAGGCTTATTTAGAGTCAATTGCTAGAAGCTTTGGATACTTCTTTGGAAAAGATAAAAAAGTAAGAGTTAATACAATTTCACAATCGCCAACCCCAACAACTGCTGGAAAAGGTGTAACTGGATTTGACGGATTTATTACTTATGCTGAAAAAATGTCTCCGCTAGGAAATGCAACAGCTTTAGATTGTGCAAATTATACAGTAACTCTTTTTTCTGATTTAACTAAAAGAGTAACTCTTCAAAACTTATATAATGATGGAGGTTTTTCTAACGTAGGTGTAAGTCAAGAAATTATCGATATAGTTTCTTCTACAAACAAAGATTAAGTTCTTTTAAATAAAAACTTCAGTTAATTTTGTAAAATATTTATGAAAATAATTGGTATAACAGGTGGTATTGGTTCAGGAAAATCTACAATAGCAAAAGAGTTTATAAGCAAATCTATCCCAGTCTACGATTCTGACTTAAAGGCGAAAAAATTAATGAATAGTTCGGAAGAATTAAAAGCAAAATTGATTGAATGTTTTGGTTATCCTTTTTATTTAAATGGATTAATAAATAAAAAATATATTTCAAATTTAATTTTTAATGATTCAGATGCATTAAATAAAATTAATTCTATTGTTCATCCAGAAGTTTTTAATGATTTTCATCAATGGAAAAGTGGATTGAATAATGATTATGTTATATATGAATCTGCTTTAATTTTTGAATCGGGATCATATAAATCAAATGATTATAATATTTTAGTTATTTCTGAGTTAAATCAAAGAATTAAAAGAATTATAAAAAGAGACAATATTAAAAAAGATGATGTTTTGCTGAAAATAAAGAACCAATGGCCTGATAAAAAAAAAATACCATTAGCTGATTATGTTTTTAAAAATAGTTCAGAGAATGAAAATCGAAAAATAGTTTTATCATTAATAAATCATTTTAATTCTATTTTTGTTTAATTAGTATATGAATAAAAAGATATTTTATCCTCTTATAGCAATTATGACTTTTGCTTTAGTCGGAATAATTTTTGTACAAGGATTTTGGATTAAAACTACTCTTGACAATAAAGAAAGACAATTCTCATTAAATATCAATCAAGCATTAAAATCTGTTTCTGAACAAATTCAAAGCAGAGAAATGAGAGACTATCTTGCAGTTTATCAAAAGTTAATAGACAGTATAGGATCCCCAAAAGAATCGCAACTCAGTGCTGTTTTTAAGTTTGTTGATAGAAATGAAAACACAAACCAAACTTACATTTATTCTCATGGAATTTTGGAAGAAGATTATAACGTTTCTGCAAAGCTTTTCGATCAGGAATCTTTAGATTCGTCCTCAATTATTGAGTATAAAGGAATTAAAACAACTACAATAATTGATGATGCGTTTGATAGAGAAATGCAAAATATGAGTTCTATTGAAAGGTTGCAAAGAGTGGAAAGATTATCTCTTATGGATAAAGCAAAATATGCATCAATTTTTATGGAATTAGCTTCTTTAAAACCAATTCACAGAAGATTGACCAATGTTGAACTAGAACTTCTTTTACAAAGAGAATTAAGAGATAGAGATATTGATATTCCTTTCCAATACAGAGTTTTTAATGGAACTTTTGCAACAAAAGTTGGTTCTGATAATTATACTAATTTAGAGGGTCTAAGAAAATATAAATCTCCTTTATTTGTAAATGAAAATGGAGATAGTGAATTTGAATTAGTAATTGCTTTTCCAGAAAGAAAAATATTTTTAAGATCATCTTTAACTACTCTAATTTCACTTTCACTGCTTTTTACTTTAGCAATTATTATAACTTTTGCATCTACTATATTTCAAATTTTAAAACAAAAAAAGGTTTCTGAAATTAAATCCGATTTTATCAATAATATGACTCATGAATTTAAAACTCCAATTGCTACCATAAAATTAGCAATTGATGCAATTGAAAATGTAAATGTTAAAAATGATTTAAAAAAGAGATCACAATAT
>CESJ01018493.1_pt1 | contig 24814 bp, 23 predicted proteins | sample 356311 | NCBI WGS metagenome assembly CESJ01 (sample SAMEA2621487, study PRJEB7988) | marine metagenome | biome: marine biome (ENVO:00000447); feature: surface water layer (ENVO:00002042); material: "saline water (ENVO:00002010), including plankton (ENVO:xxxxxxxx)" | depth 5 m
AAAAAATTAATGAATATAAGAATGCACTAGAGAAAGCTAATATTATAGTTACAATCAGGCGTTCAAGGGGTCAAGATATTGATGCAGCTTGTGGTCAACTTGCTAATAAAACTAATGAATTTCCTCTAGTTTAATAACAGTCTATTTCTTATGGTTTATATTTGAAATATGAAAGTAGCAGAACAAATTAAATTACCAATTTATAAAGAGATGGAGCTGTTTGAAAAGAAATTTTCAGACTCTATGTCCTCAAATGTTGCTCTTTTAAATCGTATAACCCATTTCATAGTGAAAAGAAAAGGAAAGCAAATGCGACCAATGTTCGTGTTTCTCTCTGCCAAATTATTATCAAAAAAAAATGAAGTTGATGAGAGAACATACAGAGGTGCTGCTGTAATTGAATTAATTCATACTGCAACTCTAGTCCACGATGACATAGTTGATGATAGTAATTTACGCAGAGGTTTTTTTTCTGTAAATGCATTATGGAAAAATAAGATTGCAGTTCTAGTTGGAGACTATCTCCTTTCTAAAGGATTACTTCTTTCAATTGAAAATGAAGATTTTGACCTATTAAAAATTATTTCTGTTGCTGTCCGTGAAATAAGTCAGGGTGAATTATTGCAGCTTGAAAAATCAAGAAAACTTGATATAACTGAAGATGTTTATTTTAAAATTATCAAACAAAAAACCGCATCACTATTAGCTGCATGTTGTGCAATTGGAGCCAAATCAGTTAACGGCTCTGATGAAGAAGTTGCAGAATTTCATAAGTTCGGTGAACTTATAGGAGTTGCTTTTCAGATTAAGGATGATCTTTTTGATTATGGGAAAACTAAAATTGGAAAGCCTACTGGTATCGATATTAAGGAAAGAAAATTAACATTACCTCTTATTCACGCGATTAATGTAGCAGAAAAAAAAGATAAGAGATGGATTATTGATATTGTTAAAAATAAAAATAAGGATAAAAAAAGTATAAAAAAGATTATTGATAAAGTTATTAAATTAGGGGGTGTCAAATATGCTTCAGATATGATGTATTTGTATAAAAACAAAGCACTCAAAGTTTTAAATAACTTCCCTGAAAGTGATTGTAAAGATTCTCTAGAATTAATGGTTAATTATGTTGTTGAGCGAAAAGTATAAATACTATACTTTTTTATACTTTTATAAAAATCATTTAAGTGATAAACAAAAGAACCATTGATCAAGTTTATGAAGCTTCCAGAGTTGAGGAAGTAATTGGTGATTATATATCATTAAAAAAGTCAGGAGCAAATTTTAAAGGGCTCAGTCCTTTTACAAAAGAGAACACACCTAGCTTTATGGTTTCACCAGTAAAACAGATCTGGAAAGATTTCAGTAGTGGAAAAGGTGGTAATGTTGTTGCGTTTTTAATGGAACATGAACATTTTACATACCCTGAAGCTATCCGTTATTTAGCTAAAAAATACTCCATAGAAATTGAGGAAACAAGACAAACTGAAGAGGAAAAGTTACTGAATGATGATAGGGAGAGTATGTATCTTGTTTCAGGGTATGCTTCTGATTTTTTTGAAAAATCACTATGGAATTCCAATGAGGGTAAATCAATTGGTGTGACTTATTTTAAAGAAAGAGGTTTTAGTGATCAAACTATAAAATTTTTTAAACTTGGCTATTCTCCAGATAAAATTGATGCCTTTTCAAATGAAGCTGAACAAAATGGTTATAAATTAGAATTTATGACCAAAACAGGTTTAGTTATCTCTAATGAAATTCAAAAAAATAAAATAGACCGTTTTAGAGGAAGAGTAGTCTTTCCTATAAGAAGTATGTCAGGACGTGTTCAGGGTTTTGGTGGAAGAACTTTATCAAGTTATAAAAAAACCGCAAAGTATATTAATTCACCTGAAAGTGATATTTACCACAAAAGTAAAACTTTATATGGTCTTTATGAAGCTAAACAATCCATAGCAAAAGAAAATTGTTGCTATTTAGTTGAAGGATATACAGATGTTATTCAAATGCATCAGTCTGGTATTACAAATATCGTTTCATCATCAGGAACTGCTCTTAGTTCTGACCAAATCAGATTAATTAAAAGACTGACATCCAGCATTGTGGTTTTATTTGATTCTGATCCAGCAGGAATAAGAGCCGCTTTGAGAGGTGTAGATTTAATTTTAGAACAAGGTCTAAATGTTAGAGTTTGTACTTTTCCTGTAGGCGAGGATCCTGATAGTTTTGCTAAGGGTAAATCTCCCTCCGATTTAAAAGATTTTTTAATTGATAATGCAAAAGATTTTATTCAATTTAAGGCAAGACTCTTACTTAACGAATCTAAAAATGATCCTATAAAAAAAACATCTACAGTAAGAGATATGATAGAAAGTATTTCTAAAATTCCAGATATAATTCAGCAAGAATTTTATCTAAAAAGTTGTTCTGAAATCATGGATATTAGTGAGGAAGCTTTGTTTAGTGCTTTCGCCCAAGAAAATAATAAAAAACAAAGAAATAAAAAGATAACTACCCAACAAAATTTCCAAACTGGACTAAAAAAAACAGTTCCATTAAAAAAAATTAATAACCTTTATAACTTAGAAAAACAAATCATTTCAATTCTATTACAATATGGTCATATTGATGCTGAATACGATGATGTTGTTGTTAAGTCAAATGAAAAAGGAGAATTGACAGAAAGTTTAGAAAAAATAAAATCTAAAGTTTATGAAAAAATATTTCTTGATTTACAAGAGGATGAAATTGAGTTTGCTGATCCAATTTTTAGAAAGTTATTTTCTCAACTTATTTCAGCATATCAAACAAAGGCAGATTCAGCAATAAATAAATTAATATTTTCTGAAAACAGTGAATTAAATTCTGTAGTAACTGATATAATTATGGAAACTGAAAAATATTTTCTTCACTCCTGGGAAACAAAAAATATTTTTATTAAAAGCAGAGCTGATGATGTTGGTCAGTTGGTTAACGAAACAATTTTATCGTTAAGGAAAAACTTAATTAATGATAAAATTAATGGTTTAAAAAATGAACTTAATAAAGATGAATCAATAAATAATAAAGAATTATTAGAGGATATAATTAATTATAATTTATTAAAAAAGGTTGTATCAGATAAACTTAATAGAGTTTTATAAATATTTCTTTGGAATATTGCATAAAGGAATTGGCAGAATTTTATGTTTATTTTGAGAGTGAAGTTTTTGATATAATTTTCTAATTTTAATTTGTTTTTTCGTTAGATTATCTTCGGAGACGTTTCTTTGAATTAAATCCATTGCTTCTTCTAGATCTTTATAACTAGCTCCCATTTGATCTTCGTCTGTCCTGTCATCATCCCAAAGTCCATCTGTAGGTTTTGCAATCAGAATACTTTTTATTATATCTAAATGTGATGCTAGTGAAAAAACTTCTGATTTCAATAAATCAGCAATAGGGCTAACATCAACCCCTCCATCTCCATATTTCGTATAAAAACCTACTCCAAAATCTTCAACTTTATTTCCGGTACCAGCAACAATACATTTATAAGACCCTGCAAAATAATACAACGTAGTCATTCTTAATCTAGCTCTCGTATTAGCTAGGCTTAGTAAGTCAGCTTTCTTTTCAATACTTATTTCAATTTCATTTTTGAAAGTGTCAAACACATTTGTAAGAGAATGAGAAAGTGGTTTTATATTTTTGTATTTAGAAGTGAGCCACTTGATATGATCTTTTGATCTAGAAATTTCATTTTCATTTTGATAAATAGGCATTTCAACTACATAAACTGGGAACTCTGTTTCTGCGCACAATGTTGATGTAAGAGCAGAGTCTACTCCGCCAGAAATTCCAACAACAAAACCTTTTTGGTTAGATTCAGTAAGATATTCACTGAGCCAATTAACAATAAATTTTTTAACCTTTTCAGGAGATTTCATTTAAATAATCCTATTAAGGGTGTAGATTTGTACAAAGATAAAAATTTGAAAGCTAAATTCAATTTAATAAAGTATCGTTTTATAATTTTTCTTTTTTTTACTTTATTAATTTTATCTAACATAAGTTGCAATGATATAAATAATAAAGAAAATAAAATTAATTCTATCGACGTTAAAATTAGGGTTGAGCGATTTGATAAAATATTTGATTCTATTTCTGAATCAAATATTTATGATATAAAAAAAAAATATTCTTTTCTTTTTCCTGGAAATCTTTCAGATGATTTTTGGATCAATAAATCTAATGATACTATATATAATTTATTGACAAAAGCTGTAGCTAAAAAGTTTGATAATTTTGAAGTTATAGAAAATAATATATCACACCTATTCAAACATCTAAAACATGAGTTCCCTCATATTAATATTCCCAGGATTATTTCTGTTATTAACAATGTTGATTATGAAAACAAGCTGATATTGGCAGATAGTTTACTCATAATTTCCATTGATTCTTATTTGGGAATAAATCATAGTTTGTATACTGGTGTACCTTTGTTTATTAAAAAGGATATGGATATTAATTATTTGATATCAAATATTGCAGAAAAATATTCAGTTGAAACAATTAAAAAATATTCAGAAAGAAATTTTCTATCTAAAATTATATTTTATGGTAAACAATTGTATTTTAAAGATATTATAATGACTCATAGTAGTGATGAAATTAAAATAGGATACTCTAAAGATGAAAATACTTGGGCTAATAAAAATGAATTATTTATATGGCAATATATAATTGAAAAACAGCTATTATATGATACAGATGAAAGGTTGGATGACAGATTCCTTTTACCGTCTCCTTTTTCAAAATTTTATCTAGAAATAGATAATGATTCTCCTGGTAAAATAGGTCAATGGATTGGTTGGCAAATTGTAAGATCATATTCAAATGAGTTTCCTAACGCAAAACTAGTTGAAATATTAGATCTTCCAGCAGAGGAATTATTTAATAAATCAAAGTATAAACCCAGAAGAATATGGCAGTAAAAAAACAAGCCCCAATAACAATTAATGTTAGTTTAGATGAAAACAAAATACCTGAGAGTATAAAATGGTCTGCACCTGATGGAGGAGTAGAAAATCAGGAAGCCATGGCTATGCTTTTAACCTTCTGGGATGGAAAAAGCAAAGAATCGCTCAGAATGGATTTGTGGGTAAAAGAAATGCCTTTAGATGAAATGAAGCAATTTTTTCATCAAAATTTAGTGAGTATGGCTGATGCATTTCATAGAGCAACTCAAGATGAAAAAATGACTTCAACAATGAATGACTTTTGTGATTACTTTGCCGAAAAAATGAATTTAAAATAAGCTTATTTTAAATTGTTAAGTTTATTAATATAATTTAAAATCTTATCAAGACCATCTTTTTTTGATGCAGATGTAATAAAGTGATCAGGAAAAAAACTCCATTGATCACTCATTTTTATAAAATAATTCTCAATATTTACTTTTATTTTATTAGTGTTTAATTTATCAGATTTAGTGAAAATTATAGAGAATGGAATTTTTTTCTCTCCAAGCCAATACATAAAATCTAAGTCAGTATTTTGGGGCTCATGCCTTATGTCAATTAAAACAAAAGCAGAAACTAATTGTTCTCTTTTATTAAAATATTCAGTTATAAATTTTTGAAAAATTTTCTTTTTTGTTTTTGAAGTTCTTGCATATCCGTATCCAGGCAGATCAACCAAATGCCAGTTATTATTTATTAAAAAATGGTTAATTAACTGGGTTTTACCAGGTCTTGAGGAGGTTTTTGCCAATGATTTTTTGTTACATAATGCGTTAATCAAAGAAGATTTACCAACATTTGATCTGCCTATAAATGCATAGTCAGGTAAATTATTATTTGGACATTTATCAACATTGGAATTACTTATTAGAAATTCAGAATTTATAATTTGCATAATTCAAAATCTCTTTTTTTGAAGCCAATCAAAAACAGAGTTATTAAATTCTTTTGCATTTTCCATCATTGGAGCATGTCCACATTTATCTATCCATACTAGTGATGAATTAGGAAGAAGACTTTTGAATTCTTTCGCAACACTAGGTGGAGTAACACTATCTTGTTTCCCCCAAATTATTAATGTCGGATTTTTAATCTCTGGAAGATCGTTGGCCATATTATGTCTAATTGCACTTTTTGCTATGGTTAATGTTTTGATTAGCTTATTTCTGTCATTTACAGTTTCGAAAACTTCATCAATTAGTTCTTTGGTTGCAATTTTTGGATCAAAAAACACTTCTTCTGTTTTTGTTTTGATGTAATCATAGTTACCTCGTTTTGGATATCCATCTCCCATGGACTTTTCATAGAGACCTGAACTGCCCGTTAAAATAAGGCTAAGGACCTTTGATTTGTAGAGCTTGGTGTATAGCAGGGCAATATGCCCCCCTAATGAATTTCCGAGCAGAATAACAGAATTTAATTTTTTGTGTAATAAAAAGTCATTTAAGTATTTTGCAAATGCCTTTACGTTGGTATCAAGAATTGGTTTTTCATATAAAGGAAGTATTGGCATTATAACCTTATATCTTTTTTTTGAAAAAAAAGATATAACTTCATTGAAGTTACTTAATCCGCCCATTAAACCGTGCAGAATTATTATGGGTTGACCTTCACCGAGTTCAACATATTTAAATGAGTTCTCTTCAATAAGATTCAAATCATTCATCTTTTATATTCAGAATTGACAAATATATTCAATTACTTTTCAATACAGCACTTTAAATGAATTTTGAATATTTAAGCAATTGTTGAAAAGAAAAGGAAATAAGTGGTTTTTTGTGGTAAAATGTGGTATAATATTATTTATATTTGATTAATAGCGAGTTAAACATTTATTAATGAGTCATTTCATAGGTACATTCGAATGTAAAGCAGATGATAAGTCGAGGATAATGATCCCTATTTCTTTAAAGAAGCAAATATCAAATATTATAAAAGATGATTTTGTTATTAAAAGATCAGTTTTTAATTCTTGTTTGGAATTATACCCTATGTTAGAGTGGGCTTTATTGATGGAGAAAGTAAATACTTTAAATAGATTTAATAAAAAAAACAATGACTTTATAAGACGATTTACTGCGGGTGTTAAAATCGTAAAAATTGATTCTTCAGGCAGGTTGCTAATTCCTCGTGATCTAATCCTACATGCTGAAATTAAAAAAGAAGTTGTTGTTTCTTCTGCAGTCAACATACTTGAAATCTGGGATAAAAATTTTTATGAGACTTCAATAAATGCTGCAACAATTGACTTTGGATTACTAGCTGAAGATGTAATGGGTGATAAAAATAAAGATGTATCATAAACCAGTTCTTCTTGAACAATCAATAAATGGCCTATCCATTAAGCCTGACGGAGTTTATGTTGATGTTACATTTGGTGGAGGGGGGCATAGTAAAGTTATTTTAGAAAATCTATCCAAGAATGGAAGACTTATTACTTTTGATCATGATGAAGACGCTATGAGCAATATTTTAAATGATGAGAGAGTTTTATTTATTTCATCAAATTTTAAATATCTGAATAAATTCTTGAAATTAAATGGTGTAAATAAAGTAGATGGAATTTTAGCTGATTTTGGTGTTTCCTCTCACCAATTTGACTCTAAGGAAAGAGGTTTTTCAACGCGCTTTGATGGGCCACTTGACATGAGAATGGATAAAACCCAAATTTTATCAGCATCAAACATTATAAACGAATATTCGATAGAAGATTTAATAAGCTTATTTAAGGATTATGGAGAGTTAAGAAACTCAAAGCAATTGGCCTCGGTTATTGGTGTCCAAAGGTCGATTGCTCCCATATTAACAACTGGCGAGCTAACAAGTGTAGTTCAACCCCTACTTCCAAAGAAATTTTTAAACAAAACATTGGCAAAGCTTTTCCAAGCTCTCAGAATAGAAGTAAATAATGAATTAGATGTAATTAAAGACTTCTTGGCTCAAACATCAAATTCAATGTCTATTGGGGGTAGACTAGTCTGTATATCATACCATTCATTAGAAGATCGTTTAGTAAAAAGATTCATAAGGGAAGGTAAATTTCTGGGTGAGGCAGATAAAGATATTTACGGAAACACAAATTTACCTTTCAAAAAAGTTGGAGGTGTTCAAATACCTTCTATGGACGAGATTAATGAAAACACCAGGTCTAGAAGTGCTAAACTACGAACAGCTGAAAGAGTTTCACCAAATAAATTATATGATTAAAAAAATCATTTCTTTTCTAAAAATGGAATTTTTGATTAAAGAAGATTCTTTTAAAAACTGGAGACTGATTTTATTCTTATCAATTTTAGCATTGTATATGATATCAAGTGGGCATTCTGCTGACAGAAAAATTTTTAAAATAGCAAATTTGAATGAAGAAATCAAATCACTAAAAAGTGAGTTTGTTGAACAGAGAACATATTTGATGAAATTAAAAATGGAAACTAATGTTATCAATAAACTCTCTCATAAAGGAATAGTTTCTTCTAAGAAACCGTCGATAAAAATTATTATTACAAAATGATATTTAGAAATTTTAATTTTCGTTTCTATTTTGTTATCGTATTACTCATTTTATTGTCAATAGTCTTGTGTTCTAAGCTTATTTATCTTCAGATATTTGAAGGTGATAAGTATAAAAAAATTGCAAAAGAAAGAACTCTTAAAAATATTATTGTAAAACCTATTCCTGGAAACATATACTCTGATGATCAAAGTTTATTAGCAACTACAGTCTCTAAATATGAATTAAGATGGGATTCTAAAGTAGTTTCAGATAGAAATTTTAAAAAACATAAAGAAAAACTAGCTCTTGGGATTTCTACTATTCTGAATAAAGACTTATTGAAAATAAAAAATGATTTAGAGGATGCGAGAATTAAAAGCAATCGTTACTGGTTGGTTGGAAAAAACCTGAGTTATTCTAAACAAAAAGCATTAAAAAAGCTCCCTCTTTTTAATTTACCGTCATATAAAGGAGGTTTAATAATTGAACAAAATATGACAAGAGAGAGGCCTCTTGGTAAAATTGCTGAAAGAACAATTGGGTATGAACGACCAGATATAGATGGTACTTCACTAAGGGTAGGCCTTGAGGGTGCATATGGAAGTTTATTAAAAGGAAAAGATGGATATAGTCTTAAAAGAAAGATAGCTAATGGTAAATGGAAATCAATTAATAATATAAATGAAAAAGAACCAACAGAGGGATATGATATACACACAACAATAAATATAAATTTTCAAGATATAGCTCATAATTCACTTTTAGAACAATTAGAAAAATATGAAGCTGAGAGTGGAACAGTTGTATTAATGGAAGTCGAAACTGGTGCTATTAAGGCTATTTCAAATCTTGGGATTACTTCTAAGAAAACATATTTTGAAAAATTAAATTATGCTGTAGGATCTGCTCAAGAGCCTGGATCCACATTTAAATTAATGAGTATTATTGCGGCATTAGAAGATAATATTGTTAAGCCTTCGGATTTAATAGATACAGGAAATGGAGAAAGAATTATTTATGGCAAAAAGATAAAAGATTCTAAAAAAGGAGGGTATGGTTTTATAACAGTATCTAAGGTTTTTGAAGTTTCTTCTAATACAGGAATTGTAAAAATTATATATGATAACTATAAGGATAATCCTAAAAAGTTTGTAGATCGAATATATAATATGGGACTTCACCGGCAATTAAATATTCCAATCAAAGGTGAGGCTAAACCTAGAATACCTTATCCAACTGACAACGAATGGAGTGGGATTAGTCTACCATGGATGGCCTGGGGTTATGGAGTTTCGTTAACACCGTTACAGATACTCACTTTTTATAATGCAATAGCAAATAATGGTATCATGGTTAAACCAATTTTTATAGATAAAATCGGTCGCTTAGGTGCAAAACCTCACATAGAATTTTCAAAAAAGGTACTAAATCCCTCTATTTGTTCAGAAACCACACTTTTATCAGTAAAGAAAATGCTGTTTAATGTTGTAGATAAAGATTGGGGAACCGCAAATGATATTAAAGATGAAAATTTTTCAATTTCAGGAAAGACAGGTACTACTCAAACTGCTTATACCACCAATTCAACAGAATATATCTCAAGTTTTGTTGGTTATTTTCCTTCTGAAAAACCTAAATATTCATGCATAGTGGTAATTAATAAACCCAATAAAAACAAAGGATATTATGGCGCACAAGTTGCAGCACCTGTATTTAAAAAAATAGCAAAGAAAATTTATACAGGTATTCCCAAAGAGATTGAAGTTTCTATTTCAAATTTAAAAGTCTCAAATAAAACTTTATTTGAAAATAGAAATAAATTACCAAACATGGTAGGTTTAGAACTAATGGATGCGATAGCTTTTCTAGAAAGCGTAAATATAAAAGTAAATATAGAGGGAGAAAAAGGTAAAATTAAAGTGCAGTCTGTTGCTCCAGGAACTTCTTTAAATAAAGTTAGAAATATTAATTTGATTTTATGAAGAAGTCTTTGAAAGATATATTGTACAAAGTTTCTGTTTTAGAGATAGCTGGTCCTGCTGATCAAACTATATCTAAAATTGAAATCGATTCACGAAAGGTCGAAAAAAATTATTTATTTGTTGCTTTGTCTGGAATAAATTTAGATGGACATGAATTTATTGATGAATCAATTAATAAAGGAGCTTCAGCAATAATTTGTTTAAAATTTCCAATTAATTTAAAAAAATCAAACACATATATTAAAGTAGCAGACGCATCCAAAGCACTTGCTATAATTTCAGGAAATTTTTATGATCATCCATCAAAAAAACTAAAATTAGTTGGAGTTACTGGGACAAATGGTAAAACAACAATAACAAACCTTCTGTTTAAGCTATTTAATGATCAAAATAAAAAAGCAGGTTTAATTTCAACTATTAATATTAAGTATGATACGAATGAATTTGAATCTAGTCATACAACTCCAGATATAATTACAACTAATTTTTTCTTATCCGAAATGGTAAAAAAAAATATTAATTATTGTTTCATGGAGGTTTCTTCTCATGGTATATCTCAGGGAAGGATAGACGGACTTGATTTTACTGGGGCTGTTTTTACTAATTTGACTCACGATCATTTAGATTATCATAAAACATTTAAAAATTACAGGAACACTAAGAAGCTTTTATTTGATAGACTTAAAAAATCTTCATTTTCATTAGTAAACAATGATGATAAAAATGCTTCATTTATGCTTCAAAATACAATTTCTAATAAGTTAGGATATGCAATAAATAATTTTGCTGATTTTAAAGTTAAAATATTAGAATGTGAATTTGATGGAATGCTTATTAGAATAAACAATAAAGAAGTTTGGACAAGTTTGCTTGGAAATTTTAATGCTTCAAATTTGTTGGCGGTATTCAGTATCGCTTTATTATTAGATATTCCAGAAACTGAAATTTTAAAAGGTATTAGTCTTTTGAAAAATGTCCCGGGGCGTTTTCAGACATTCCAATTTGACAAAAAGGGACTAGTAATAATTGATTACGCTCACACTCCAAATGCTCTTGAAAATGTTATTGATACAATAAATCAAATTAGAACTAAAAATGAAAACTTAGTTACTGTAATAGGCTGTGGAGGAAATAGAGACAAGAAAAAGAGATCTGAGATGGGGAGAATTGCTTCTCAAAAAAGTGATAAGGTAATTTTTACCTCTGACAACCCAAGAAACGAGAATCCAAGTAGTATTATAGATCAAATGGTTAAAGGAGTTAAGCCAGAAGATCATCATAAAATTTTAAATATTGATGACCGTGAAATGGCAATCAAAACTTCCAAACACATTTCAAATCATTCGGATATAATTTTAATAGCAGGGAAAGGTCATGAATCATATCAAGAAATAAATAATATTAAGATTCCTTTTGATGATTTTTTGATAGCGAAAAAATATTTTAAAAACCAAACTTAATTATATGCTTTATTATTTTTTTGAATTTCTTGAATATAAATATACTTTTCCAGGATCAGGATTGTATCAGTTTTTATCTTTTAGAGCAGCAGTAGCAATGATTACTTCCTTGACTTTTTCTCTAGTTTTTGGTCAAAAAATAATAAAATACTTATCTAAACTTCAAGTCGGTGAATCAATTCGAGACTTGGGGCTAGATGGACAAAAAGAAAAGTCAGGCACACCCACTATGGGAGGTTTAATAATAATTTTTTCAACTATTATCCCAGTAATTCTTTTAGCCAAACTAGATAATATATATATTATAATTCTTTTGATCACTTCACTTTGGATGGGATTTATAGGGGGGATAGATGACTATATTAAGGTTTTTAAAAAAAATAAAGATGGTCTTAAAGGACGTTTTAAAGTAATCGGTCAAATAATCCTTGGGATATTTATTGGATCTATATTCTATTTTCATCCGGATATAACTATTCGTCAAAAAATTACAATTCCTGAAATCTTGAATATTGAAATTGAAAACCCTTTTTCTGACGAAGAGAAAGCATTCATAACAAATATTCCATTAATAAAAGATAATGCATTTAATTATTCTAGTTTGATTACATGGATTGATAAAAATTTAATTGATTATACATGGATAGTTTTTATACCAATTGTAATTTTTATAATTACAGCCGTATCTAATGGAGCCAATTTAACAGACGGCTTAGACGGTTTATGCGCAGGAAGTTCTGCTATAATTGTTTTTGTTTTAGGAATTTTTGCATGGATATCTGGCAATTTTGTCTTTGCTGATTATTTAAATATAATGTATATCCCACGTGTTGGAGAAATAACAATTTTTATAGCTGCATTTTTAGGAGGTTTAATAGGTTTTTTATGGTACAATACTTATCCTGCTGTTGTATTTATGGGAGATACTGGTAGTTTGACAATTGGAGCCCTTATAGCAGTTATAGCCTTAATAGTTAGAAAAGAGTTATTGATTCCATTATTGTGTGGGATATTTTTTATCGAAACAATATCAGTATTAATCCAAGTAGGTTATTTTAAGTTTACTAAAAGAAAAAAAGGAAAGGGTCAAAGAATTTTTTTAATGTCGCCTATTCATCATCATTATCAAAAAAAAGGATTTCATGAAAGTAAGATTGTAAATAGGTTTTGGATCCTAGGTATTCTATTTGCGATTCTTACAATAGTAACATTAAAAATAAGATAGATGAAAAAAAAGTGTCTTATTTTAGGAGCAGGAATTAGTGGAGTTGGAACTGCTCAGCTAGCAATTAAGCATGGTTATGATGTTTATGTCTCAGACTCTGGTCCACTAGAAAAAAACATTAAAAATAAATTTAAAAAATGGGGAGTTTCTTGGGAAGAAAATGTTGTTGAATCTAAATTTTTAAAAAATGTAGATTGGGTAATGAAAAGTCCTGGAATACCCAATAATTCATCTTCAGTTTTAATAGCGAAAGAATTGGGCATTCCAATTATATCAGAAATAGAGTTTGCATCAAGGTACACTGATGCAAAAATTATTGGTATTACTGGTAGTAATGGAAAAACAACCACGACAGAATTAACTTATCATATTTTAAAAAGTTCAGGACTTAATGTTGGAATAGCTGGTAATATTGGAAAAAGCTTTGCGCAGCAAGTAGCTGAAAACTTTTTTAAAATTTATGTTTTGGAATTAAGTAGTTTCCAGTTAGACGATATTATTGATTTTGCTCCCGATGTAGCTCTCATAACTAATATTACTGCGGATCATTTAGATCGTTACAATAATAACTTCAAGGACTACATATCTTCTAAGCTTAGAATTACTTTAAATCAAACTGATGATCAATTTTTGCTTTTGAACGGAAATGATCCAGTTTTAATGGAGGCGGTTAATCAAGGATCAAGCAAGGCTCACAAACATTTTTTTGGTTACGGTATACAGGGCGATGCGTCAACATCAATAAACAATAATAATATAAACATTAAACATAAAAACATCAATACTATGATTTCAACTACCATGTTTCCATTAAAAGGACGACATAATTTATTAAATGCAATGGCGGCGTCGACTATTGCATCAATATTTAAGTTAAATAAAAAGGTTATTCGTGAAAGCCTTTCAACTTTTAATGGCTTGCCTCATCGACTTGAGCATGTATTAAAAATACAGGGTGTTAATTATATAAATGATTCAAAGGCAACAAATGTTAATGCAACTTTTTATGCTTTGGAAACATTAAACACAAAAGGAGTTTGGATTGTTGGAGGAGTTGATAAGGGAAATGATTATGAACAATTATTACCTCTCGTTAGGGAGAAGATTAAGGCTATTATTTGTCTAGGAGACAATAACCAAAAATTAATTGAAGTTTTTTATAAAGTAGTAGATTTTATGATTGAGTCTCAATCTATTGAGGAAGCCGTGAAAATAGCTCACAATATTTCTAGAAAAAAAGAAACAGTTTTGTTGTCACCAGCATGTGCTAGTTATGATTTATTTAAAAACTATGAAGATCGAGGAAATCAGTTTAAAAATGCAGTAAGAAATTTATGAGTTTAACTAAGCAACAGTATTGGATCAAAGGAGATCGGGTTTTATGGTGCATAATATCATTATTAGTAATATTTTCATTTTTACCAGTTTTTAGTGCAAGTTCGAATCTTGCCTATGTTATTGGAAAAGGTACTCCTGTTGGATACTTAATAAAGCATTTTATTATAATGTCATTTGGTTTTTCACTTTTATTTGCAGTTCATAGAATTCCGTATTCGTATTTTAAAGGAATTTCTGTTTTGATGATGCCTATTGTTTTCATTTTACTAATATACACAGCTTTACAAGTCAATATTATTAATGGAGCAATTGCTAATAGATGGATTGAGATTCCTATAATTGGTTTTAGTTTTCAAACTTCTACTTTTGCGTCAATAATTTTAATGATTTATGTAGCTCACTATATGTCAAAATCTGACAATAGCTATTTAAGACTTAAAACTTCATTTTGGTTGTTATGGCTTCCTGTTGTTTCTATGGTGATGCTTATATTTCCTTCAAATTTCTCAACTGCATTTATACTTTTATTCATGGTTATTGTTCAGGTATTTATTGCTGGATATCCATCAAAGTATCTTTTTTATATATTAGGATTTTGTGTTACAATGATTTTTATATTTTTTTTATTAGTTAAATCTTTTCCGGAAATAATTCCAAATAGAATTGATACGTGGGTAAGTAGAGTTGAGAATTTTAGATCAGGAAAAGTTGATGGAAATTATCAAATAGAAAGAGCTAAAATTGCAATTGTATCTGGAGGCATTTATGGGCAAGGAGCTGGAAAAAGTGTAATGAAAAATTTTCTTCCACAAAGCTCATCAGATTTCATATACGCCATAATTGTTGAAGAATATGGACTTGTAGGAGGTTTAATATTAATTTTATTATACTTGCTTCTTCTTTTTAGAATAGTAGTTATTGTTCATAAAACAACAAGTTTATTTGGTAAACTTCTAGTCATTGGTTTAGGAATCCCAATAGTTTTTCAAGCTTTTATAAATATTGGTGTTACTCTCCAGGTTTTTCCTGTAACAGGGCAGACACTTCCTTTAGTTAGTAGTGGTGGTACCTCAGCATGGATGACATTTATAGCTTTGGGTATTATTCTAAGTGTAAGTAGTACAATTCAAAATAATTTAATAGATAACGATAACCCTTTAGCTATTTTAAGTGAAGATAAATAAATACATTATTTCAGGAGGTGGAACAGGAGGACATATTTATCCTGCACTATCAATAGCTAATGAGATTAAAAATGATAATCCTGAATCAGAACTTTTATTTGTTGGATCAACTGGGAAAATGGAAATGAACAAAATTCCAGATTCTGGATTTAATATAATAGGTATTCCTGTAGATGGTTTTCAACGTTCTTTTTCATTTAAAAATATTCTGTTTCCTTTTAAACTTTTAGTAAGTATTATAAAATCAATTTTTATTGTTGCTAGATTTAAACCGGACATAGTAATTGGTACAGGTGGTTTTGCAAGTGGACCCGTTGTTTTTGTTTCACAATTAATGGGTTACCCTACATTAATTCAAGAGCAAAATTCGTATCCAGGAATTACAAATAAGATATTAGGAAAGAAAGCTAAATTTATTTCTGTTGCGTATTCTAAAATGGATAAATTTTTTCCTAAAGAAAAAATTGTATTTACAGGAAATCCAGTTAGAAAAGATATAATCTTCAATGAAATAAAACCTATGGATGCTAAATTATTTTTCGATTTAGATCCCAATAAACCAATTATAGGAGTTATTGGTGGAAGTTTAGGCGCCCTTAATTTAAATAAAATAATAAGTAAAAATCTTAATATTTTTAATGATCTGGGAGTTCAAGTTATTTGGCAATGTGGAAATTTATATTATGAAAAATATAAGTTTCTTCAAACAAAGAGTATAAAGATTTTACCATTCATAAGTAAAATGAATTTTTTATACAAGTCAGTTGATGTTTTAATCTCTAGATCAGGTGCGTCAACTATTTCTGAAATATGCATCACAAATACACCTTCTATACTAATACCCTCACCTAATGTAGCGGAAAATCATCAATATCATAACGCAATTGAATTATTTAACTTAAATGCATCTGAATTAATCGAAGAAAAAAATCTTGAAAAAAAGATTAAAACTGTATTACCTGAGTTTTGGTTAAATTATTCTTTAAGAAAAAAAATGAAAAAAAATTTACAGAAATTATCAAAACCTAATGCCACTAAAGATATAGTTAAACTAATAAAAGAAATAATAAATTGAAAGTATTTAAAGTATATTTTTTAATTGGAATTGGTGGAATTGGAATGTCTTCAATAGCACAATATTTAATTTTAAAAGGTTATAAAGTGTTTGGTTATGACAGAGTTTCTTCTGGTATTACTGATTTGCTTCAGGACAAGGGAGCTATCATAAACTTTGATGAGTCAATTAATAACAACATGTTAAAATATTTTAAAAAAAGAGAAATTCAGATTATTTATTCTGCAGCAATTAAATCTGAACACTCAATTTTAAGCTATTTTATTTTGAATGGATATTCTCCAATTAAAAGAGCAGTTTTTTTAGCCTCAATAGTTAATGATACTGAGTCTTATGCAATTGCTGGTACACACGGAAAAACAACAACTAGTGCAATTTTAACTCATATTTTTAAAAATATAAATATTTCGTTTTCTGCTTTTGTTGGAGGTATAATGTTACCAGAGAAAACTAATTTTATCCATAATGGTTTCGAAAAGACAGTAGTTGAAGCCGACGAGTTTGATAGATCATTTTTAAAACTTAAACCCTTTACAGCTTGTATTACTTCTTTAGATGCAGATCATCTAGATATTTATAAAAACCACAAATCACTTAAACAAGCATTTTATGATTTCTCCAAAAACGTCAAGGGACAATTAATAATTCATCATTCAATTCCATTTAAGGGCTTAACTTATGGTGTAAATGTTAAAGCTGATTATGTTTTTAAAAATTGTAATCAATTTGACGAAGGTTATTATGTAGATATTATAACCCCAGACAAAAGCTTTTCTAATGTTTTCTGCAAAGTTACAGGAAAGCATAATTTAGAAAATATGTTAGCTGCTTTTGCATTATCTCATCAATCGGGATACCCTTTAGACAAAATAATTCCATCATTAGGAACATTTAATGGAGTTATGAGAAGAATGACGACTTATCAAATTGATAATAAAATAATAATTGATGATTATGCTCATCATCCAACAGAAATAGCTGCTGTAAATAACACTCTTAGAGAAAAATATCCAGATTCATCTATTGAAGTTGTATTTCAACCACATTTGTTTTCAAGGACTAGAGACTTTCTTGATGATTTTGCTTTTGAATTATCAAAATTTGATAGCGTTAAGTTGCTGCAAATTTATCCTGCTAGAGAAGTTCCAATTCCTGGAATAGAAAGTATTGAAATCCTTAAAAAAATAACATCGAAAGCAACTATGCTTGATAAGAAAAACTTTAACAAAAACTTAGATTCAAATAATTCTGATATTATTGTAATATTAGGAGCTGGAAGTATTGGAGATTATATAACTGATTATTTAAAAATAAAACATATTAAATGATTAGAGAAAAGTTATTTCTTAGTTTTACAACTCTTATCTTATTAGTTATAAGTGTGTTATCTCACAGGAATTATATTCACAAAAGTGATAGTAGATTTAATATTTTGTTTTTTGAAAATAGATCCAACTTTTTAAATGACTCTATCGTTAACAAAATGTTGATACAAAAGATAGAGAATAAAGAAAATCAATCAATTCTTAAACTAGATTTGAAGAATATTGAGGATTATTTAGAGTTATTTCCTGAAGTTCGAAATGCGGAAGTTTTTTTTGATGCCAATGGTACCGTCAATGTTAAAATTTTTGAAAGTTCAGCTTTATTAAGAATTCAAAATGAAAACTTTTATATAGATTCTTATGGTGAAAAAATTCCCTTTTCAAAAAATTTCACACCTGTAGTCCCAATATATAGCGGTGTCTTCAGAGATAAAAATCTTGAGGATTTAATTATTTTATCGGAACTCATTCTTAATGACAGTTATTTGAAATCTGAATTTGTTGAAATATGGGAAGACAAATATGGATTTAGTATAAGACTTAGGAATTATGATTTTGAAGTTTTTTTTGGAGACTCTAAAAATAGTGTTAAAAAGATCAAAAAGTTAAAAGCCTTTTGCGCTTTTATATTAGAAAACAAATATAATAAAAAACCAAAACGAATTGATTTGACAGTTTATGATCAAATTATTTCTACAGATTGATTAAAATGGAAAAAAATACTTCGGTTGGCTTAGACATAGGTACTACAAAAATTGTAGCTATTGTTGGTGTAAAGAACGAGTTTAATAAAGTCGAGGTTCTTGGCATTGGAAAATCCCAAAGCTTGGGAGTGCACAGAGGAGTCGTTAATAATATAACTCAAACAATTCAATCAATTCAACAAGCAGTTGATGAAGCTAAAAGTAAATCAGGAGTTGAAATAAATGAAGTTGTTGTTGGAATTGCCGGCCAACACATTAGAAGCTTACAGCATAGTGATTATATTACAAGAAATAATCCAGAAGAAGTAATTGATGAAAACGATATTGAGCGTTTAATTCAACAAGTTTATAAATTAGTTATGCTGCCTGGTGAAGAAATAATTCATGTTCTTCCTCAAGAATATAAGGTTGATGGACAAGCTGAAATTAAGGAGCCAAAAGGAATGTATGGAGGAAGACTTGAAGCAAACTTTCTTGTTATTGTTGGTCAAGTTTCATCAATTAAAAATATAGGTAGATGTATTAAAAGTTCTGGATTAAATGTAGCAGATATTATTTTAGAACCAATTGCATCCTCAAATGCTGTATTGAGTAACGAAGAAAAAGAAGCAGGTGTTGCACTCATTGATATAGGAGGAGGAACAACAGATTTAGCTATTTTTAAAGATGGAATAATTAAACACACAGCTGTTATTCCTTTTGGAGGAAATGTAATTACAGATGATATTAAAGAAGGCTGTTCTATTATTGAAAAACAAGCAGAACTTTTAAAAGTTAAATTTGGTTCTGCATGGCCTGGTGAAAATAGGGATACCGAAATTGTTTCAATTCCAGGTTTAAGAGGGCGAGAACCAAAAGAAATTTCCTTAAAAACTTTATCAAAAATTATTAATGCTCGAGTTGTAGAAATAATGGAACAGGTTTTTTTAGAAATTAAAAATTATGGACATAGTGAACAGAAAAATAAGCTTATCGCTGGTATTGTTTTAACTGGAGGTGGAAGTCAATTAAATCACTTAAAACAATTGGTTGAATATATAACAGGAATGGACACCCGAATAGGTTATCCTAGCGAACATTTAGGGGGGGATTCTAGTAAAAATACAAGTCCAATGTTCTCAACTGCTGTTGGACTTTTAATGAATGCTTTGAATAATTCAGACTCAGTTAAACCAAAAGCAGAGAATATTGAAAATTTAAATCATCCCGAAATTATAGAAAAATCTAATAATGAAATTAAAAATAATACAGATAAAATAAACCCTAATAAACCAATTTTTGATAAGTGGGTGAGTAAGTTTAAGGAGTTTTTAGATAATGCATAAATAAATCTAACAAAATGGATCAAGAAAACAGTAAGAATTTTAGTTTTGATTTGCCGAAAAATAAAAGTAACCTAATTAAGGTAATTGGAGTTGGAGGTGGAGGTAGTAATGCTATTAATTATATGTTTCAGCAAGGTATAAATGGTGTTGATTTTGTAGTTTGTAATACTGATGCTCAAGCTTTAAATCAAAGTCCAGTTCCTATAAAAATTCAATTAGGGGCTACTTTAACTGAAGGTCTTGGTGCAGGAGCTAATCCAGATATTGGTGCTGGTGCTGCTCAGGAAAGTTATGAAGACTTAAAAAATCTTTTAAATTCACAAACTAAAATGATTTTTATAACTGCAGGTATGGGAGGGGGGACTGGAACTGGAGCTGCTCCTGTAATTGCTAGAATGGCCAAAGAATTGGATATATTAACTGTGGGAATAGTTACAATGCCATTTCAATTTGAAGGAAAGCTTAGATTGGAGCAAGCTCAAAAAGGACTAGAAAATATCAAATCAGAGGTTGATTCCTTAGTTGTTATTAATAATAATAAACTTAGGGAAGTTTATGGGAACCTTGGTTTTAAAGCTGGTTTTGCTAAGGCAGATGAGGTTTTATCTAAAGCAGCAAGAGGTATAGCGGAGGTTATAACTCATCATTATACTCAAAACATTGATCTTAAAGATGCAAAAACTGTATTGACTGACAGTGGATCTGCCATTATGGGTTCAGGAACATCTAGTGGGACTAATAGGGCGCAAGAAGCAATTGTTAAAGCTTTAGACTCTCCACTATTAAATGATAATAAAATAACAGGCAGTAAAAATGTTTTATTATTAATAGTGTCAGGTTCTGAAGAAATTACAATTGATGAAATTGGAGAAATAAATGATTTTATTCAATCAGAAGCAGGAAATAACACAAATATCATCATGGGAGTTGGTGAAGATGAAAATCTTGAAAATGCTATATCAGTAACTATAATTGCTACTGGATTTGATGTAGATCAGCAAAATGAAATCGTAAATACTGAATCTAAAAAAATAATTCACACTCTTGAGGAAGATCAAAAAATGGAGCATATATTAGTTTCAACTGATAAAAAACACATATATCATAATCTAGATGACACAAACCTTGATATTCAAAAAAAGGAGATGAACGACTCAGATTATATTATTAATAACGAGACAAGTTTGAAAATACTTATAACTGATGAAATAAAAAATATTGATGTTATTTGTGAAGAAGTTAAAGGGAATGACATTAATGATTCTAATAAATATAATTTAAACTCTGATTATGAGAGTAATATTGAATTTAAAGAAACTCAAATGGTTGATTCATTTGAAAAAAATAAAGAATCATTTGATCAATCTTCTACAGTGTTATCTGATCAAGAGTTTGAAGGTAGCTTTGTAATTAATGATATAAGTGAGAATATCGAATCATTTAAAACTAATAACGAAGAGTTATTAGATATTGAAAAGGAAAATCAGATAACTTTTGATTTTGGAATACCATTAAGTAGAATTAAGGATAATGAAGTTAAAAGTGATGATTCTATTAATTTTATTCTTGATGATTTTGAAACGTATCCAGACAAAAACCCTGAAAAATTGAATGGCATAAAACCTATTAAAAGTCAAAATTCTAACTCAGAAAACGAAATTAATGATATATATAAATCAAGGGTAAGTACAGATATTTCTACCTCTGAACTATTAAATATTGAAGTCAATGAACCTGAATTTGTTGACTCAAATATTAATAATGAACAAGCTCCATTTGACAAAACAATTATTGAAACAGATTCTATAGAAAACAAAAAAAGAATGATTCATTTAAAGGAATTCAACTATTCTTTTAAAAATAATTCAAGTATTGATGAATTAGAGAAAGAACCTGCTTATAAAAGATATGGTTTAAATCTTGACGAATCCGAATTAATTCACAATGTTCCTAAAACAGTTATTGAAACCGATGAAAATGATGATGTTACAATTAAATCAAATAACTCCTTTCTTCATGATAACGTAGACTAAATTTATTAAAACACAAATCAGATGTCTCTAGAGAATAATATTACAATTAAAATTAAAGAAGCTATGAAAGCAAAAGATGTAATTCGTCTTGAAGCTTTAAGAGCGATTAAATCATCTTTACTCTTATTAAAGACTGAAGATAGAAATAAGGAAGTTTCTGAAAAAAAAGAGATACAAGTTCTTCAGAAATTAGTTAAGCAAAGAAAAGATAGTGCGTCAATTTTTAGAGAGCAAAATAGAATCGATTTATCTGAACCTGAAGAGGCTCAAGCAAATGTAATTTCTGAATTTCTTCCTGATCAAATGTCTGATTCAGAAATTGAAATAGTCGTAATTAATACAATCACTCAAATTAGTGCAAATGGGATGAAAGATATGGGGAAGGTTATGGGTATAGTGTCCCAGAGATTATTAGGAAAAGCGGATGGAAAAACAATTTCTAAAATTGTTAAGGAAAAACTATCATTATAGTTATATTTAAAAATGGCCCAGTAGTTCAACTGGATAGAATATCAGATTTCGGCTCTGAGGGTTGGGGGTTCGAATCCTCTCTGGGTCACTAATTTAAAATTATTTCTGGTAATTTTTTTATATATAACTATGATGAATTGATTTTCTTCCCGCTTCACTAATATTTCCATTGTTTCTTCAAGAAACATATTTCTCTATTTAAGTTTTTTGAAAACTCAAAGACAAACAGAAACAATTGTATGATATATTATTTTTAATTCATTATAAATTTTACATACTTCATTGGGAGTCCACTTTAATAAAATCGTAAAAATTAAGATTTAAAAATAGAAACCTTTGTAAAAATAAAATATGTGACCACAAATAATAATAATATTATCACTTCAAGATTTATTAAATAAACGGGCCACTCACCAATAATTAACGGATTATCAACTTTTGGTGGTTTGTTTACATACATATAATTTGACTTCAAATAATAATTCAAAGGAATTAGTAAAGCCATTAGAATATTCATAACAACCCAAGCTCTTAACCATGATAATTTTTGTAATTCAAAATTTAAATAATAAAAAATATATAGAGGTATAAGTATTATTAAACCATGACTTAAATAATAAATTAAGTACTGTGTTAAGCTTCCGTCATAATCAACTAATTGGGGAGTTGTTATTGCAACAGTACCTCCTATAACTCCTGTATAAAAAATAAATTCATATAAATTTTTATTTTTAGGTATAAATAAAATAAAACTACATATTAGACTATTTATACTGCATAAATGTAATGGAAGGTGTTCTGAGATACTCCAAATATCAAAAAACAGTAGATACGAAATATGAATAATATTTATTAATAATAGAGTGAGGCTTAGAAATTTGGCAATTATAATATTTTTATTTTTATTTAAAAATTTACCTAAAAATAAAAAACCAGCAATTAAAAAAACTATTATTACGACATTTTTAGTCCATTCAATAGATAAAAAATCAATAGTATAGTCCATCTTCAATTTACTAATTGATGATTGATTTAAGATTAGTAATTGTGGTTAACGGATCATTGGATTTAAAAATATAACTTCCGGCAACTAATACATGCGCGCCTACTTCAATTAATTGTTTAGCATTTTCATCTGTAACACCGCCATCGATTTCAATAATTGCATTAGACTTCTTTAATTCAATTAATTTCTTTAACTCACTAATTTTTTCAAATGTATTTCTAATAAATTTTTGACCTCCAAATCCAGGATTAACACTCATTAGACAGACCAAATCAACCTCTTTAATAATAGAATCTAAAACAGCAACCGGTGTGTGAGGGTTTAATGCAACTCCTGCTTTCATCCCATTATTTTTAATTTCTTGAATAGACCTGTGAAGATGATTGCAAACTTCGAAATGAACTGTCAATATTTCAGCATTAAGATCAGAAAATTTTTTAATATATCTATCAGGATCAACTATCATAAGGTGAACGTCAAGTGGTTTTATTGCATGTTTGTTTATAGACTCTAATACAGGCATACCAAACGAAATATTAGGAACAAATACTCCATCCATTATATCTATGTGAAACCAATCAGCATTACTTTTATTAATCATCTTGCAATCTCTCTCTAGATTTCCAAAATCTGCTGCAAGAATTGAAGGTGCTATTAGGTTTTCCATAGAATACTTTTATCCAAGATAAGTTTTTAATATTTTACTTCTGGATGTGTGTTTTAATCTTCTTATGGCTTTTTCTTTAATTTGTCTAACTCTCTCTCTTGTCAAATCAAAAGTTTCTCCTATCTCCTCTAATGTCATTGCATGCTGATTTCCAAGCCCAAAATACAATCTTACTACATCTGCCTCTCTAGGAGTTAACGTTTCAAGAGCACGCTCAATTTCGGTTCTTAACGATTCATGAAGAAGAGCTCTATCAGGATTAGGTGATTCACCAATATTCAATACGTCATATAAGTTTGAATCTTCCCCTTCAACAAGAGGAGCATCCATAGAAACATGGCGTCCAGAATTTTTTAATGACTCTTTAACATCATTAATAGTCATGTCTAACTCTTTTGCGATTTCTTCAGGAGAAGGCTGACGTTCGTGAGCCTGCTCTAAAAAAGCATAAGTCTTATTGATTTTATTTATTGAACCAATTTTATTTAAAGGAAGTCTAACTATTCTTGATTGTTCT